>ERZ773035.307-NODE-307-length-41305-cov-10.266448_pt1 | contig 41305 bp, 30 predicted proteins | sample MGYA00511487_ERZ773035 | MGnify/ENA primary metagenome ERZ773035 (study PRJEB29015, sample SAMEA2737985) | human oral metagenome | biome: human oral; feature: human-associated habitat; material: dental | place: China | collected 2024 ... | reverse complement strand
CACGCAGCGGATCCCCCGGCAGCAGAATGCGCTCGGCGATCTCGCCCTTTTCGGCGGCAATGTGCAGTGAACTCATAATAGCTCTCCTCTTCTAATTCCATAGTCCCAATAGTCGATGACAATGACATTTACCCTTCCTATTCTAACCTGTCGAGGCAGCCGCGACAAGAAAAATTTTCTCTATACATGCGGCACTCAAAACGTCTTCTCAAAATTGTTGCTTAAACATCATATCGATGAGAAAAACATAGACGTTTCAGCCCCAACAAGGCACAAGCACCGGCCGCTGTAATGCCATAAAAATGAACCTCCGGCTGAATATCCAGATAGTCAGTGACTGTCCCATTTGCAAGGGTGCTGCCTGTACAGAAGATAATATCGGCATAGTTTTTGATGAACTCCTCTTTTACCTCATGATCAGCACCATTTTCGATTTTGATACCATATTTGATCTGACCGATATTTTGGGGATTCAAGTCCATAACACGAACCTCGTAATTTGACTTCGCCAACATCTCCACCATCGCTGGCTGAAAGCCTACTGTCCAATGCGCTTGATGTTAGGATAGAACTCTGCCAGATATGACCGTATATCCATAGCACATTGTTCCGGTCCATCATTGCGGCAATGGACAGTGCCGACACAAAGACCAACAGCCCCCATGACGGCATTGAGTGTCGCAAGGAAAAGACCTCGTTCATACCTATCATTGCATAGATCCATAGCCAGAATTTCTTTTAGGCTACCATTGTATTCTGTGGGAGCATCCGTAAATGCCTGCTCTTTAAAGCCTCGATATTCAGTCTAAATCATCACATCTTTACCTAATGAGGATGGGAAAATCCTTGTGTTTCATATTGCTGCCAATCGCCTCCTCTGCTGTAAGTGAGCAACAGGTAATGTCGATCGCATCATCCTCAATACGGTAACGTCGTAGAACCTTGCCAAAACGACTATGCAACTGTTCAAATAATTCTTCTTTTCTTATACTGCTATTTATCTGTGCAGCATAAAATAAAGATTGACAGATTTATACACGCTTTGATAGAATTAATTTACAATTAAATAACTTTGTTTTCCGAGCAAAAATATCTAAGGGCTCAGCCTATGATATTTCGCCTGAGCAAGCGTTCTTTTGAGCACTTCTGCTCACAGGGTTATCGCAGAAATGCGACAGCCTTCCCGTATTGAAAAGGAAAACGACAGGAACGAACTACCTTTTATATGCAGGGGCTGTTTTTTCGTGCGCTCAGTACGGGAAACAGTCCCTTTTTGTGTACATATGGAGAACTAGAACTGAAAAGGAGAGGTTTTCATGAAGCGAACACGGAAGTACCAAGCCGCCATCATGGCAGCCGTCACGGCAGGATTTGCGTTCCTGCCACAGGCAGAGGCACAGGCTGCTGACACAGCATCATATGAGACCGACGCTGTCACAGTCGAGGCAGAAGGCGTCGACAAGTACCTCGTAACAACAAATACGATCACGGAGCAGGAAATCAAGGATCGCGGCTATCGTGACCTCTCTGACATCCTCTCGCAAGTTCCTGGTCTCTACATGGCACCTGCGGATAAGAACAGCAAAATGGTGCGTATCCGTGGCGCAGAGGTCGGACAAACGAAAGTATATATTGACGGTATCCCCGCGTTCCCTCTCAATGGTATTGCCTCAAATGCGGCGGCTGATCTTTCAACGATTCCTGCGGACAGCATCGCAAAGGTCGAGATCATCAAAGGCCCAGGACCTGTCAAGTATGGGACAGACTATAAGGGCGGCGTTGTCCTCGTGACAACGAAGGACGGTGAAGGTACGGGTGAATTCCGTATGAGCATTGCAGGCGGCTCCCATCATACCTATGATACGCGTATCGGCTACAGTGGCAGTAATGAGAATGTCAGTTATACTCTGAATGCATCAAAACGTCATATGGGCGGCTATCTGCCAAACGCGGAAAATGAAAAACTATACTTTGATGGCAAAATCAAGGTCAAAACGAGTGATAAATCCTCACTGATGCTGAGCGGATATTACTCCGACATGGACAGTGAGATTTCCAACAGTGTAGATCCGATTACGGGAGAAACATTAACGACCAATATTAACTGGTCAATCAATCTCGATGATATTGCGGATAAAAATAAAAAAAAGAAATATCAAAATAACAACAAAACAAATAACTGGCATTACAAAGGCTTCAAACAAAGCAACATTGCCCTTCAGTTCGAGAGTCATCCCAATGACAGATGGGCATATGATGTAAAATACTACCATCTCATTGATGAAAATAATCTCTGGGTACATAATTTACTAACATCGAAAGGATTTCCCCGCTATACGGTGCGCACACCAGAGTGGTATCGCAGCGGTTGGTTCTCCTCTGGAAATGGCGTTGAAGCCAACGCCTCCACAGCACTTGGAGACAAACACCAGCTGAGTTTTGGTGCAAAATATATAAAACTTGACTGGCATACGGATTCCAACAATCTCTCCAAAGGAGATGATGGAACAGATAAGCGCACAAGTTTTTACATTGAGGATGCATGGAGTTTTAACGCAAAGACACGAATGACACTCGGTGTACGCCATGAATCCCTATCACAGGATGCAAATAATGTGAAGAGTTCAGATCATGCAACAGATCCTGTTCTCAATATCACACATGACTTGACAAAGTCCGATACACTTCGATTCTCCGCTGGTCGCACCCATGTCTTTGTGCAGGCAAAATCTGCAGCAGCAAATATTCGTGCCAATGCGTCCGTACCGAATCCAGAACGTGCCCGCAATTTTGAGCTTGGTTGGAAGCACCGTTTCAGCCCCCAAGCGGAACTCGATCTTGCCATATTCTACACAAATGTAACAGATCGTATTGTGCGTCTTGTTCGTGGAGGTCCATTCTACAATATTGATCAAACAAAGATTCGCGGAATAGAGTTCGGATACCAGCATAAATTTACACAGAATTTCTCAGGCTTCGCCAACTATACGTGGATGAGTGCTAAGGATAAGTCAAATGGGAAAACAACAGATGCCTATGGAATTCCTCATCAGATGATGAATTTTGGGCTGACCTACCGTGAGGGAAAGTGGCGTTCGACCCTTCTTGGCCGCGCTGTAAGTGGATGGACGAACAGTGGCTCCTATCCGAACAGCTCCGGCTATTTTACGGCAGATCTCGATCTACGCTATGAGCCGCAGACGAATCTCGGCATCTTCCTACGCGTCAACAACATCTTTAACAGAGACTATCAAGACAAACTCTACCATCCGGCAGAGGGAACTAACTTCCTCCTCGGCGTGGATATGACGTTCTAATCGATCAGTATAAAACAGAGTTGCTGTATGTTGCGAAAATGTACGGCAACTCTGTTATGTTGTATTCAAACAAAATGCGGAAGAACATCCGCCATCTTTCCACAGCTTGCAATATCGGTTCCATAGCCGAAATGCACGAGATCGGCAACGAGTACAGCATCGGTTGCAGTGAATCCCGAGAGTCCGTCTGCGCCGTAGTCAAAAAGACATGGGTGCATGGGGACGGAGGGGCCGACGAGAACAGTCACAGCATTCCTTGAGAGTTCCAAGAGACGCGGCATGGTCTTATTGGCAAACGTCGCTCCCGTCATAAAGACAAAGTCCTGCTGCGGCAGAAGGAACTCTGCCGCCTCCGCCGGATAGTCCCCCCATTCGGGCTGCATTTCGAGGATGGAAAGCTCGCAGATGGATTCCCATTTCTTTTGAAAATGTGGAAAATGCCCGACGACAGCGACCTTCTTTCCTCGAATTCGCTCCGTATACATGGCGAATGCTTCTAGCTTCTTGCGCTCATCCAGCGTCTTGGCAAACGCATCCTCACCGTGAAAGCCCCGCATCGCCTCTACTTTGGACGGCTGATTATAGTAGGCGTTGATGGCGGCAGCGGCGATGGCCGCCTCCTGTCCCTGCCAGGAGCGTATGTACTCTCCCGCCTCGCGCAGGGAACAGCCGAGAAAACTCTCTTTACGCAGACGCGGGCGGCTGTACACAGGGATTGTCATGCAGATGCCGACCAAATCCCCTGCACGCACATACGTCCATGGGCGGCCGACGGCATAGTCGTCGATATAGATGTCCTGCGGCAGCCCGTCAATGATCTCATCGTAAAGATTCCAGTAGTTCACGAAAATACCTCCTCACAGATCTGTTGACCCTAGGGTAACACAGCGATTCAGCAGATTCAACCGTGAGCAGAGGACGAAAGGAAGATGATTGTGAAAAAAAGAAATGCACTGCTCACCGTGTTAATCCTCCTCCTTATTCTTCTTGTCGGATGCGGCCAGGAGGAAAAGGAGAATCCTGTCGCTGAGACGTATACATTCACGGATTCTGCAGGACGTACGGTCGAGATTCCAAAACAAATTGATCGCATCGCACCATCCGGCAGCGTGGCTCAGATGGCGCTCTTTGCCATTGCTCCCGATAAGATCATTGGCATTTCATCGAAGTGGAAGGAGACTGTTCTCCCCTATCTGAGCGATGAGTACCGTAATCTGCCAGTCTTTGGTCAGTTCTATGGCATGAAGAATTTCAACAAAGAGGCAGTGCTCTCCGCGAATCCACAAGTCATCATTGATATCGGGGAGAAAAAGGCGACCATTGTCGAGGATATGGATCAAATTCAGGCAGCACTCGGCATCCCCGTGATCTTCATCGAGGCACGTCTGGACAATACGGACGAGGCATATCGCACGCTGGGGAAAATCCTTGATCGCGAAACGGAAGGGAATACCCTTGCCGACTACTGTCATACAGCGTACACCCGCAGCAAGGAGCTTGCCGCAAAGATGAAGAACAAGCCATCCCTGCTCTATGTCGGAGGGGCACAGGGAAATATGGTGGTCGCCCGTGATTCGTTCCACGCACAGGTCATCGACCTGCTCTCCGATAATGCAGCGGTGATCACAGAGGCGACTGAGGGCTCAATGAGTCAGGTGTCGATGGAGCAGATTCTGGCATGGAATCCGGACGTTCTGCTCCTTGCGGCAGAGGCAGCGCCGGACTTCTCCACGCTTCCTTGGCGCGAACTGCGTGCGGTGCAGTCACAGCGCGTTCTGCGTGTGCCTGCAGAACCGTATGATTGGATGGACGCCCGCCCTCCGTCAATCGGTTTATGGGGATGACATGGCTTGCGGCGCGGCTTTATCCGGAGGAAGCCGATATCCAGCTCCATGATGAGATGAAAATGTATTATCGGCTCTTCTATCACTATGCGTTGGATGATGCTGTATGTGCGTCTCTGCTCTCGAAGGATCGCGTTATTCCATGAGCAAGATAACGCCTCAGCTCAAACTTAGTATTTTATTTTTGCTGCTCCTCGAGATGATCTTTATCTCCTTTCTACTGGGACGATTCCCACTCAGTGCATCAGATGTCGTTTCTGCATTCGGCAGTTGGATGGGCTTTGTCCCGGAGACGCGCAGTGCATCTCACGTTGTGATGGAACTGCGCCTTCCGCGCATCATCGGAGCGGTAGTAGTAGGAGCGTCTCTCTCCGTATCAGGGGCAGCCTATCAGGTCATGTTCCGCAATCCGATGGTCTCCCCCGCGATCCTCGGTGTATCGGCAGGTGCAGCATTTGGCGCGGCACTCGCCATCCTGTGGAGTATTCCCACCTTTTTCGTCCACACGATGACATTTTTCGGAGGTCTGTGCGCGGTTGCGATTACCTATGTGATTGGCACAAAGCTCTGCCGCGGCGGCAATACGACACTCGCGATCATACTCTCGGGCATCATTGTGAGTACACTCTTTACGTCTCTGCTCTCCATGATTAAATATGTCGCTGATCCCTATGATAAGCTGCCGGTTATCGTCTACTGGCTGATGGGAAGTCTCGCGGCAATCTCACTCGATAGTCTCTTCTTTCCGTTCATATTCATATGCGCGTCATTTATCCCGCTCTTTCTCCTGCGTTGGCGCATCAATCTGCTCTCCTTTGGTGATGAGGAGGCGAAGACGCTCGGGATTCCTGTGGAACGTCTCCGCCTCATCGTCATTCTCTGCGCTACCTTGCTAACGGCGGCGGCGGTTTCACTCTCCGGCATCATCGGTCTGGTCGGTCTGATTGTACCGCATCTCGTGCGCTTTATCGTGGGACCAGATTTTCGCTTTCTCCTGCCGGGCGCAGCACTGATGGGGGGGCTTTTCCTGCTTTCTTCGGATAATCTCGCACGAACCCTGTGGACAGTGGAGATCCCGCTCGGAATTCTCACATCGATCTTCGGCGTTCCATTCTTTCTCTATCTGCTCATCAAATATCATCATGATTGGGACTGAGGAGGAGCAGAATGTTACTAGAACTAAAATCGGTTGCCTGCGGCTATGGGAGTGTTCCTATCTTTCAAGATATTTCCTTCTCTATTGAGCGAGGTCAGACGCTCTGTCTGCTTGGACCAAACGGCGTTGGAAAGACGACACTATTCAAGACAATTCTTGGGTTGCTGTCCCCGCTTGCTGGTGATATTTTATTATCCGGTGAGAATATATCCACATGGACTGTGCGGGAGCGGGCGCGCCGCATCGCATACGTCCCGCAGGTACATACGCCCCCCTTCCCCTTTACTGTCCACGATGTCGTGCTGATGGGGCGGGCAACTCACATCGGAAATCTCGGCATTCCTGGGAAAAAAGATCGGAGGATTGCCGATGATGCGATCGAAATGCTCGGCATTGCACATCTGGCGCAAAAAATCTATACAAAGATCAGCGGCGGTGAGCGGCAGCTCGTCCTGTTGGCGCGTGCGATTGCGCAACAACCGCAGCTTCTCTGCATGGATGAGCCGACGGCGAGCCTTGATTTCGGGAATCAGGTGCTCCTAATGAACCGCATCCATGTGCTCAGTGCAGCTGGAATTACTGTGATTATGACAACACATGCACCAAGTCATGCATTTTATTGTTCTGATGTAACGGCAGTTATGGGGTGGGATGGCGTGTTCTCCGTTGGTCGGACAAATGATATAATTACAGAGGCGCGGCTGGAAAAACTGTATGGGGTCACGGCAAAAATTATCGGCTATGCCGACATCCCCGAAACTCGTACCTGTGTCCCTCTTCCTCCACAGAACGAAAACATCTCTGATAAATTTGGTCCCATGCCCTAGTCTTTCTCAACAAATCCTCCGCAGAGCTCTCTGCCTTCACTTTGTTGTCTTGGATGAATGAAAATCCTGTACCAACCTAATGAGATTTATCCATCAATAGCAATCTTAGTTCAGTCCTTAAAGATGACCGCTGTCTATTCGACGACCAATAAAAAAGACACGTTGCCGTGTCTTTTTTATTGGTCGCTATACTGTTCTTAATGATTGAACATATTACGCAGTGCCTGCTTGTTAACCTCACGGTTTAGCTGTGCAAGATGTTGTGTAAGCTTAATACCCTTTGGACAAACGCGCTCGCAGTTTTGGCTGTTGCCGCAGCTTGTAATACCGCCCTTCTCCATCAATGCGTTCAGACGTGTCGGTGCATCGAATTTTCCGAGCGGATGCAAGTTGAAAAGGAGCGCCTGTGCCGTTGGTGCAGGACCAATAAAGTCAGACTGCGGTCCAACATTTGGACATGCTTCAAGGCAGCAGCCGCAGGTCATGCAATGTGACAGTTCATAGCAAGTCTCTGCTGTATATGGATTTTGAATGGGGGCATCCTTCACATCCCATGTACCATCTACCTCAATCCATCCATGAATGCGCTTTAGGCTCTCAAACATAACCGAACGATCGATAAGAAGATCACGGATGACCGGGAACGTGCGTGCAGGCTGTACACGAATCGGCTGTGTGAGGTTATCAATCAGTGCGCAACATGCCTGCTGTGCACGTCCGTTGATGACCATCATACAAGCACCGCAGACTTTCTCCAGACAGTTGCACTCCCAGACTGGCGGTGGGACGCGCTTGCCGTCCATTGTCACAGGATTCTTTTGAATCTCCATGAGGGATGCAACAACATTGAGACCAGGACGATAGTCGACTTCGAACTCCTGCGTGTACGGCTTTTCCCCGGGACCATCCTGACGCTCAATAATAAAATGGACTTTTTTCTGTTCTGCCATGACTTCTATCCTCCCTTACTCCTTCTTGGCGACGGCATAATTACGCGCACGTGCCTTGATGAGCGAATGATCAAAATCCATGTAGCTGACGATCGGCTCTTCCGTCTTCGGGTCATAGTCCACAATAGAGGTCTTCATGAAACGCTCATCATCGCGTCCATAAAATACAAGCTCACCATCTGCATCCGTCATACGCTCTCCCTTATCATCGAGCATGATTTTTGCGTGCGCACCACGGCTTTCGTCGCGCGACCGCGCTGCCTTTGTCACAGCCATCGCATAGAGGATCATATTGCGAAGCTGACGAACGAACATGGCTTCTTGATTTGCCCATGCGCCATGATCCGTAACGCCAATATCATCCCAGCGCTTTAGAATTCCCTTCAGCTTTTCAAGACATATATCAAGTCCCTTGTTATCGCGTTCAATGGAGACATAGTCATACATGATCTCGCCCATCTCTTGATGAAGCTGATGTGCATTGACAGGACCTGTCATGTTACGGATTCTGTCGAATTCTTCCACAGCCTCTTTGCGTGCGCGCTCCATCTCCTCATCGGTAAGTGCCTCTCCAAGTTCGCCGCTGCGTGCCCAGCGCAGTGCCTCAGGACCTGCGACATAGCCGGAGTAGCTTGCTGATAGAAGCGAATTCGCGCCAAGACGGTTCGCGCCGTGATACTGATGATCGCACTCACCTGCTGCCATGAGCCCCGGAATGTTTGTATGGTGCATACGATCGACCCAAATGCCGCCCATCGAGTAGTGCACTGACGGGAAGATCTCCATGGGCACCTTGCGCGGATCCTGACCGACAAATTCCGAGTACATCTCAAGGATGCCGCCGAGCTTGTGTTCAAGGTAGTCGGCAGAAATGTGTGAGAGATCAAGATAGACACGACGTTCATTGTTGATACCCAGCCCCATGTGTACGCATACTTTGAAAATCGCACGCGAAGCAACATCGCGCGGGACGAGATTGCCATACGCCGGGTACATTTCCTCAAGGAAATACCATGGCTTTCCATCTTTATACGTCCATATACGACCACCCTCGCCACGACACGCCTCTGACATGAGGCGGTTCTTATCCGTCCCCGGAATCGCTGTCGGGTGGATCTGGATGAACTCCGGATTGCCAATGTGCGCTCCTTGCTGATAGGCTGAGGAAACTGCAGAACCATTGCAGATCGTAGATGCTGTACAACGACCGAACACCTGTCCCGGACCGCCTGTTGCAAGCATAACAACATCAGCACGAAATGACTTAATCTCATTCGAGTTCATATTTTGTGCGACAATGCCACGAACAATGCCATCCTTATTCTTAATCGCACGAATATACTCCCAGAATTCATACTTCGTAACTTTTCCCTGCACTTCCCAGCGGCGTACCTGCTCATCAAGTGCATAGAGGAGCTGCTGCCCCGTCGTCGATCCGGCGAATACAGTGCGCTTATTCTTTTGACCGCCAAAGTTGCGCAGGTCAAGTACGCCCTCATGCGTACGGTTGAACGGGACGCCCATACGGTCAAACATCTTAACGAGTTTTGGCGCAGCCTCGACCATTCCTTTGACAGCGAGCTGATCCGCAAGGAAGTCACCGCCGTATACCGTATCATCAAAATGCTCGTAAATACTATCGTTTTCGCCCTTTGTGTCCATACAGGCATTCATGCCGCCCTGTGCACAGAGTGAATGAGAACGCTTCACCGGGCAGTAGGAAAAGAGATCGACCGTGCCGCCGCCCTCACAGACCTTAAGTGCAGCCAGAAGACCCGCCAGACCGCCGCCAACGATGATTACCTTATTTTCTGGTACTTTAGCCATTCTAACTCTCCTTTGCTGCGATTCTTACATGAAATAACTGGCCATGAAGGCAAGTGTGACAAGACTCATCAATGTGCAGAGCCCCATTGCCATTGCATTGATGACAGACTGGGCGCGCGGTCCCTTGGCAATTCCCCATGTCATGCAAAACGTCGAGATACCATTACAGAAGTGAAAAATCGCTGCGAGCATGCCGATCGTATACAGCACCGTATGGAGGATCGCATAGTCTCCCGTCACAAAGTAGGTGTAGAGCAGGTCATAGTTGACATGCGTCCCCATGACCCCCTTCTCCCAAATACGCATATAGCCAACATGCCAAATGAGAAAGGGGATCAGCAGCCATGCCGTATAACGTTGTACAGCGAACTGCCAATTACGCACATATCCATAATGACTTGGGTTGTTCTTCGCCTGCGCCGCAATATAGATCCCGTAAATTGCATGAAAGAGCAGCGGAAGAGCAATGGCGAAGATCTCAAGTCCATAAAATAAAGGACGGGGAATGAGCTCCATCATAGCAAGCGAGTCATTAAACGCTTTTGCTCCATGGAGTACTGTCGAATTCGTAAAAACGTGTTCAAAGAGAAACACGCCAACGACAACAAGCCCAACCAGTGAATGCAGCCGCCGCATGTAAAAGGTTGTGTGGAACATTTCATACCTCCTAAATATGTAGATCCCTGGAAACTGCTGAGAAACAGCCGCTCCTCTGATTCAGAAGCTTCCTTAGATTTGTCATGCACCAACCCATGAAATAAATACAGATCAGAGCCTGCGGTAGGGCTTTTGCCCGATTTCGTAGAAATCATTCCCCTCCGAGTCAATCACGACAATACAGGGAAAATCTTCAACTGTCAATTTTGCAACAGCTTCTGGTCCGAGTTCCGGATATCCCACTACCTCATATTTTTTAACTGATTTTGCTATCAGCGCCGCTGCTCCACCAACGGCGGCAAAGTAGGTGACACCATTCTTCTTCATTGCATCAACGACTTCCGGTGAACGCGATCCCTTGCCAACCATCCCCTTGATTCCCTGTGCAAGCATCGTCGGCGTATAGGCATCCATACGCCCGGAGGTCGTTGGTCCGCAGGAACCAATCGGATCGCCCGGTTTTGCAGGTGTGGGTCCAAGGTAGTAAACAATTTGATCATGCCAGTCAACAGGCAGAGATTCCCCTTTTGCAAGAGCTTCCGTCATCGCCTTGTGCGCTGCATCACGCGCACTGATGATCGTCCCCGTAATCAGCACGCTGTCTCCGGCTCTCAATTTTCGGGACATCTCCTCCGTAAATGGAGTAGTGATACGGATACTTTCCGCCATTGGGCATTCCTCCCTAAATATACACAGTCCAGCATCCTAAAATCATAACACGCGATGCGCATGTCTGAGTGCATGACAGCAGATGGTAACAGCAACGGGCAGACCTGCGATATGCGTTGCTCCCCATTCAATATTGACCGCAATTGCCGTCGTCGTTCCGCCAAGCTGCGGTCCAATGCCTGTTTTGTTGATCTCTTGGAGAAGTTCACGCTCAAGATTTGCATATTCTGGTGTGGCATTACGGGAATCAATGGGACGAGTCAGCGCCTTTTTCGAGAGAAGTGCTGCCTGATCCATCGTTCCACCAATACCAATGCCAACAACCATCGGCGGACATGGATTCGGTCCCGCATGCTGAATGATCTCCATCACAGCTTTCTTCACACCCTCGACCCCATCCGCAGGAACGAGCATCTTCACACCGGACTTATTCTCAGAGCCGAACCCTTTTGGGGCGATCGTAATCTCGAGTCGATCTCCCGGAACAACCTTTGTGTAGATAATCCCGGGTGTGTTATCCTGCGTGTTCTTGCGGTTAAAAAGTGGTTCTGCAACAACAGATTTGCGCAGATAGCCCTCCGTATACCCCTTTGCAATCCCCTCGTTGATTGCATCATCAAGTAGTTTTCCTGTGATGTGAAGATCCTGCCCGATCTCTACAAACACAATAGTCATCCCCGTATCCTGACAGTACGGTCGATCTTCTTCACGGGCAATCTCAGCATTCCGGATGATCTGATCCAAAACGACCTTGCCTACGGGAGATTCTTCTGTCTCTCGCCCCCTTTTTAGTCCCTCGTAGACATCATGAGGAAGGTAATACGCCGCTTCTTTGCACATCGCGGCAATATTCTCCGTGATTTCTTTTGCGTCTAGTTCTCGCAAAATAATCCCTCCTATAAATATAACTTATACACCTGTCAGCTAAATCATAACATATTTTTCTCTTGCTTTCAAGCTTCTCAAATCAAGCGTAACACCTTATAAAAAGTGAATCTTGTTCAATTTTAGAAGGGATTCCATAAGATATTCCCCTAGTAATTTTATTATTTTTTAGTTCTATTTTATTATATTATTGATAAATTTTTTTTATCATTTCTCCACACCTATCGGTCATGTCAAATCTGTATAAATAGGATTTTTGAGATCTTACGGCAAACGAATCAATGTTATCTGTGGCGGCTCTTTTTCTGTAATCTCTATGAGCATAAACGAACCATGCTGTGCATCACGCGGCTTTGCGATACTGCCTGGATTGAGGATGGTAATATCGCCATACTCCTCATATGCGATATGTGTGTGTCCAAAAACGGCCATATCGGCTCCGGCTTCACGGGCGGCCATCGCAAGTCTCTCTGTTCCAAAACCAACATGAAACAGATGCCCATGTGTTAGAAAAATACGATGCCCTGCCACATCTATCGTCGTTTCATCATAAATACTATCCACGTAAGAATCACAATTACCAAGAACGCATGAAACCTTCTTTCCTGTACGCTCTGCCAGAACCTTTGCATCCACTGCAAAATCCCCCGCATGGAGCCACAGCGCAACATCTTCCGTACCTGGAACTGTAAGCATATCTTCAAATACAGATAATAACCCATGACTGTCACTAACAACCCCAATTTTCATACCAAAAATCCCCCATCATCTGAAAATAGTTCATATTTTTTAGTGAATACCATAATAACCTTATGGATATAAAGGAGTATAACAGATCCTTGTCACCCTCACAATGACAAGCATCTTAATTATACATCACACTCCTCTTTGTATTGGAAGATCCTTCTATACGACTTCGGTATGGATCGCTTCTTGGAACTTGCCCCGCATGCGGGTACCACAGCTGCAACTTCATCGACAAGTGGACAAATACCCCTGTACTTAAGACACATAAACGCATCACGCTCGACGGCAAGAAAATTGCTCTCATCGGCATGACCACGCCCGAGACATTGATCTCCTCCACGCCAAAATTCTTTTAGGATAAAAACGGAAAATTCATCTATGGATTCTTCGAGGGTGAAGACGGGAGCAAACTATACACACAGGTTCAAAGGACACATTGAGGATAGTAAACGCATCCTTTTCTATAAGCATTTTTATACCACCATCGGACAGACATCTGATACATATAACCATGCTGCATCCTAATGTATGCCAATATATTGACGCCATTGAAAGCAATCCATCAACAAAGGGATCAAAACGGAGGTCACAGAAAATAAAAAATGCAGAGAACCTTGATATACAAGGCACTCTGCGCTTATTTTTACTATTCAAGTTCAATTGTTGCAGGCGGCTTCCCTGTACAATCATAGAGCACACGATTGACACCGCGGACTTCATTAACGATACGTGTGGTGACTTTACTCAGTACATCCCATGGAATCTGTGCTGCTTCTGCTGTCATAAAATCACTGGTATTTACAGCACGAAGGACGATGGCATAATCGTAAGTACGTCCATCCCCCATGACTCCGACAGACCGCATATTTGTCAACGCTGCAAAGTATTGCCCTAGGCCTTTATGCAGACCTGCATTGATAATTTCTTCACGGTAAATTGCATCCGCTTCCTGTACGATATGTACTTTTTCCGCAGTAACCTCACCGATGATACGAATCCCAAGTCCAGGTCCCGGAAAAGGCTGTCGATCAACAAGGGACTCCGGAAGTCCAAGCTCACGTCCTGCTGCGCGCACCTCATCCTTAAAAAGCAGACGAAGAGGCTCTACAATCTCTTTGAAGTCCACATGGTCAGGCAGACCTCCAACATTGTGGTGAGATTTTATCACAGCTGATTTTCCAAGACCGCTTTCTATGACATCCGGATAGATCGTCCCCTGCACGAGAAAGTCCACGGTGCCAATCTCACGTGCAGCTTCTTCAAAAACACGAATAAACTCTGCACCAATGATCTTGCGCTTTTGCTCTGGCTCAGTCACGCCTCTGAGTTTTTCATAAAAACGATCATGGGCATTGATACGGATAAAGTTGACATCATAGACACCTGAAGCACCAAAAACAGCTTCTACTTCATCTCCTTCTCCTTTGCGCAGCAAACCATGATCCACAAAAACACAGGTAAGCTGCTGCCCGATTGCTTTTGAGAGAAGCACTGCCGCGACAGAGGAATCAACGCCGCCTGAAAGAGCACAGAGTGCACGCCCTGTTCCTATTTTCAGACGCAGCTCCTCTATGGTTTTCTGGACAAAGGAATCCATGCGCCATGTTCCTGTGCAGCCACAGATGCGATAGACAAAGTTTCGCAGAATCTGAGCCCCGTACGCTGTATGCAAGACCTCAGGATGAAATTGAACGGCATAGAGATGCTTATTCGAATTTTCCATCGCTGCTATAGGACAAACCGGCGTATGCGCTGTTACATGGAAATCTCCAGGAAGTGAACTGATGTAGTCTGTATGGCTCATCCAGCAGATATTTTTCTCAGGGATGCCATCAAAGAGCTGAGAATCTTGTCCCGTGACGACTACCTCTGCTCTTCCATATTCACTTGTCGGAGCTGTTTCGACATGTCCGCCAAGGAGATGCGCCATAAGCTGTGCACCATAACAGATACCAAGCACAGGAATCCCGAGAGAAAACAGTTCCTTCGGGGCGGTCACGGCGTCTTCTCCATAGACGCTATTTGGCCCGCCTGTCAAAATGATGCCACACGGGGCAAGCGCTCGAATGCGCTCCAATGTCAGTGTATGTGAACGTACTTCGCAGTAAACATGATTTTCACGTACGCGGCGCGCAATTAGTTGATTATACTGCCCGCCAAAATCAAGCACCAAAATCATTTCTGAGGAGCCAGCAGCAGCTCTATTCATGATGGAATCCCTTTCTGCTATTCTTCTTCACTCTCTGCATAATACCGAACAGCAGCACGCGCCACATCGACTGAAAACCCCTTCTGATAGAGATTCGCCATCATTTTCTGCGGATGCGCCGACGGTTTAAATTTCAATGTAAGCACGCGTTTTGCTGCCGCAATTTCACGCTCTCTTGTATCATCCGGAATAACGCTCTGAATCAGATTTTTATCAAAACCTCGTTGGATGAGTTTGATATAGATTTGACGAACGGAACTACGGCTCTCATTGTAAAGATACATAAATTGCTGCATGCACAGCTCTCGATCATCAAGGTAATGTCGCTGTATGAGCCGTGCAATTGCTGCATCGATCTCTTCTTCTGAAAACCCCTTGCGTTCGAGCTTCTCACGGAGCTTCTTTTCACTGTGCGCCTGCCGTGCAAGATAATCGACGGCAGTGATGAGTGCTGTTTTCTGCTTGGATTTTACCTCTCGCTGATGTGGCTCTCCCTGATCCTTCATCATGCATCCGTCCCTGCTTCGATCTGCCCTTCCGATTGCTGTGTATCCTCTTTAGAATTCTCTTTGACGCCCGATTCTTTTGTGAGAAGCGCTGCTCGAATCTTCGCATCGATCTCGGCAATCAATTCTGGCTGCTGTTCAAGGGTCGTTTTTGCATTTTCCTTGCCCTGCCCAAGCCGTATTCCTTCATAGGAATACCAAGATCCGCTCTTATCTACGATATTAAGCTCTGCACCTATATCAATCAGTGTCCCCATGCGCGAAACGCCCTCACCGTAAATAATATCAAACTCAGCCGTCTTAAACGGCGGTGCAACCTTATTCTTTACAATTCTTGCTCTGGTACGGTTGCCAAGGGATTCTGCTCCCTGTTTGATGGAATCAATGCGGCGCACGTCGATGCGAACAGAGGAATAGAATTTCAGTGCACGCCCCCCTGTCGTCGTCTCAGAATTCCCATAGGTGACACCAATCTTTTCGCGAAGCTGATTGATAAAGACTGCAACTGTACGCGTTTTGCTGATAATCCCTGTAAGCTTGCGCATCGCTTGACTCATTAGACGAGCTTGAAGACCAACATGCGCAGAGCCCATATCTTCTTCGATCTCCGATTTTGGGACAAGTGCCGCCACAGAATCCACAACAATGATGTCAACTGCACTGCTGTGCACCAGTGCGTCCACGATTTCAAGTGCCTGTTCTCCCGTGTCTGGCTGTGAGATGAGGAGTTCCTCGATATTCACACCAAGTTTATGCGCATATTCTGGGTCAAGCGCATGCTCTGCATCAATAAACGCCGCAACACCGCCCATACGCTGCGCCTCAGCAATCATATGGAGGGTAACGGTTGTCTTGCCGGAGGACTCAGGACCAAACACTTCGATGATACGCCCACGCGGTATTCCACCAACGCCAAGTGCAATATCGAGCGGCAGGATGCCTGTGGATATGACCTCGATATTCATATTCGCCTGTGCTTCACCCAGACGCATAATAGATCCTTTGCCATGTGCTTTTTCGATTTTTTCCAGTGCCTGTGCCAATGCCTCCTCTCGGGTCATTGGTTTGTCTTTCTTATTTTTCTCCTTTTCTGCCATATCATTTAACTCCTTCACGATTGTTATTTTTTCAATTATACGAAAATCCCCAATGCTTTGTCAAAATAATTACATCAGAAAGCATGGGGATTTCCTTGATAGGGCAGGTTAGTGGAGCAGTGAACGGACAATCTCCTGCACGAGTTTCCCATTAGTACGCCCCTGCACACGCGGCATAAGTACGCCCATCACCTTCCCCATATCTTTTGCCGTCTGGGCTCCAACCTCTGCAACAGCCGCTTCTGCAAGCGTTTTCACTGCATCCTCGCTAAGCTGCTCGGGCAGATAGGGCATGAGGATGGCAATCTCTGCCTGTGCCTTTGCAACGAGATCGGGCCGGTTTCCGCGTTCAAACTCCTCGATGGAATCGCGGCGCATCTTAACCTCTTTATTGATAACGGAAACGACCTCATCATCCGTTAACGTTTTCTTTCCATCAATTTCTGCCTGTCGGACAGCTCCACGTACCAAACGAATCACGGAGAGTCGTTCCTTTTCTCCTTGCTTCATGGCTTCTTTCATATCAGCAGTAAGCTGCTCCATTAATGACATGATGGTTCATCCTTTCCCGTTGTACACCATTTATGTTTTGCTCAGACAAAAAAACATCCGTGACCAGCGTCCACGGATGCCTTTTGCAATCAGCCTCTGTATTTGCGTTTACGCGCTGCCTCAGACTTCTTTTTGCGGCGAACGCTCGGTTTCTCGTAATGTTCACGCTTTCGAACTTCGGCAAGAGTGCCGGCCTTCTGTGACATACGCTTAAAGCGGCGGAGAGCACTATCGATCGACTCGTTCTTGCCGACCTTGATTTCATTTGCCATGCATTTCCCCTCCCTCCACGCGCGGAGTAGTTTCGCGCCAATGATATGACGCTTTTCTATTATACTCTATGGGGATAATCCATGTCAATCACTGTATAAAATTTCCACAAACATTCATTCGATACATGGAACATTATCCCGGTGGCCAAGTGAGCAAACGCCCGCCAAGGACATGAAAGTGCAGATGTCCAACTGTCTGTCCACCCTCTTTTCCCGTATTCGTGACAACACGAAAGCCACGGGAATCAATGTGGCATGTACGTGCAATCTGCGGAATGACCTCTGTCATGATATGCGCCGCAAGATGTTGATCCTCTGATGCATTGAATGCAAGAATATTCTCGATATGCTTTTTAGGGATAACGAGTATATGCTCCGGTGCCTGTGGATCAAGGTCACGGAATGCAAGCGCCATGTCATCTTCGTATACCTTTGCTGCCGGAATCTCTCCCTGCACGATCTTGCAGAAAATACAATCAGACATATCAGCACTTCCTCTCTCTGGATAAATTTCGCCAAAAAAGATGTTTTTCCTGCCACAGTCCTGCATGCAGCATGATGATTTCCTGCTTCACAGCCTCACTGCCTGTCCCGCATCAAGTAAGAAAATATAACGTTCTGCAATTGGCTTACCTAAAATAGCTGTCACTGCGTCGCTGTATAAATTGATTTGAAACTGGTAGCGTGCCCGCGCCCGATCGGCTGAGATTTTTCGATCCGTCTTATAGTCAAGAAGGATATAGGTCCCATTTTCCTCTTCGAAGAGAACATCAATGATCCCCTGTAAAAAGATTTTGTCCGTCTCATCCTGCGCTTCTTCGTAGTAACGTTTGGCTGGCAAAAGCCGACTAAATGGCAGTTCACGATAAATGGCCTTTGCTTCCCGCATGCGCCGCCCAAGATCAGATGTTACAAACTTCCACACATTTTCAATACGGATACATCCATGCTCCGCATTCGTTAAGATCCCACGATTGTGCAGTTCATCCACCTGTCGTATGATGGACTCTTTGCTCAATGCATCTGAAAAATCAAGTTGTTGCATAACGGTATGCATTGCCGTTCCACGTTCTAGCGGTGTAAGGCGCTTTTCATCTGTATCGCGGAGGAATCTCGGAACCTCCCAGATTGCCTCCTCCATATCTTCTTCTATGCCAAGAAGCGGTGCAAAAGGAGCAAATGCATCGACATCTCTCTGGCGCTTTAACTCAGTAACACTGGTTTTGGCATGAATGTTCTGTGTTCCTCGCGCATCATACTGCCAATCGAGTACCGCAGTAACATGTGCCGCATGATCGCTTGAAGGAAGCGGCCGATCTTCTCTCACAGCAGAAAGAATCGGATCATCTACATGATCCATATCACGTGTACGCAAGAGATCTTCCCCTTCTATGACCTGGACAGAAAAACTGGCTGCGGGGGATTCCGGCAGACGGCGAACAATATCATCAGCTCCAAAAAGGGTTGCTGTATCTGGATGGCGGAGAAGCGCCAATGCGATCCAATCAAGATAACTCATCCCTTCTAAGATCGCTGTATCAGGAAGTTTTTCATACTCCTCCGATTTCCACTTGAGACAGCGTTCACGCAATTTTTCCAGTCCATCTCCTCCGCGACGTGAAACAGATATATTTCCTGTTAAAATAAGCTTTTCCTGGGCACGCGTCATAGCAACGTAGAGAATGCGCATCTCCTCTGCCTTGCTTTCCCGCTCAATCGCCGCACGCACACTGCGACGCGAAAGTGTATCGTATTTCTGCCGCCCCACAGCGCTGCTCTCATAGACACGCAGTCCAATGCCCTCCCGCGCATGATAAAGGAAATCGCCATGGGTATCGGACATATTGAACTGTCCCCCAATATTCGAGAGAAATACAACTGGAAATTCAAGTCCCTTGCTTTTATGAATGGTCATAATACGCACGACATTTTCACTTGCTCCTAATGTACGAGCAACTGAAAGATCTGTATCACGCCGGCGCAGGGCATCAATGTAGCGCAAGAAACGGAAAAGCCCGCGTTCATTCGTATGCTCAAATTCGGCTGCACGATCAATCAGCATACGCAGATTCGCCTGCCGCAGTGTGCCGCCCGGAAGTGCACCTATATAATCATAATATCCCGTTTCCCGATAGAGCATCCACAACAGTTCAGGCACGCTGTGGGTAAGTGCATAACTACGCCAATGACAGATGCGCTCTGCGATCTTCCCCGTTCGCACAAGAAGCTCATCTGGTATGCCAGATGCTGCTGTCAGCGTGTCATAAATGCTGCCGCCTGGGCAGCCGATGCGCAGCAGCGCAAGTTCCTCCATGGTAAGACCAATCATCGGAGAGACCAGCAGCGCGGTCAGGGGAATATCCTGACGTACATTGTCAAGTGCTGCGAGTGCAGAGAGAACCATACGAATCTCGCTTGCCTCAAAATATCCAGCGGTTTCATCTGCATAGGCGGGTATTTCTTCCATACGCAGTTCCTCTAGCAAAACATTGGCTCTCTGCTTTGCTGCACGCAGGAGAATCACTATATCACGATAGGCAAGAGGACGCTCCTCTGTGCCATCGTGGACAACATATCCGGATTTCATGAGCTGCCGAATACGCTGCGCAATATAACGCGCCTCAATCCCAAAAGAGCTGAGTTCTTCCTCTTCTCCCTCATCTGCACTAAAAGTATCTTCGGAGCGATTTACATGAATGAGGTCAATCTCCAGCGGCCCTGCAAGAGAACAACCTGCTAAGACAGGCTCAAAAACACGTCCTGGATTAAGCCGTGCTTTTGAATCATATTCGATCTCAACGGCAGAGCCGGACATCAGCTGAGAAAAAATATAATTGATGGGCTCCAGTACCTCGGCGCGGCTGCGGAAATTCTCGGACATCGTAATAAGTACCCCTGCTGCATGGTCCTTACGATAGGTATGGTACGCATGCTGAAAGAGGGCCGGATCTGCCAGCCGGAACCGATAGATACTCTGCTTTACATCACCGACAATAAAACGGTTGGATTCCTGCGCAATCTGGCGCAATATCCCCTCCTGCAAACCATTCGTATCCTGATATTCGTCGACCATGATGGCATCATAATGCGCACGTAATGCTTTTGCAATTTCTGTCGGGGCAGAGATTGTCGGATCGTTCTGCAAGCACTCCGGATGCTTGCAGAGAAGAGTTAATGCCATATGTTCGAGATCACTGAAATCCAGTATGCCGCGCATTATTTTTTCACGCTGAAAAGCACGGTGAAAATCTATTGTCAGCTGCGCATACTGACGTATGGCAGTATTTGCTCGATTCTCTATCGCGCAAAGTTCCTCCGGCGTTTTCGGCAGGAGTGCCATGCATGCATCCCATGGCTTATGTATCTCATGCAGCAGTGCATCCAGCGCCTCCCCCACGCCGACATTGATATTGCGTATCGGCTTGAGCAAAATACGCTTACGAAGTTTCCTCGCTTCATCTGAGCGGTGAACAAAACGTACCCAATCAGAGGAACCCCGTCCCTCCAGCATAATCTGCATATCATTTTGTACATCTTCGTAGAGCGCAAGATTATGGATCAGTCCATCACGGCATTTTTCAGCAGCAGCATAAACTGCGGGATCTCCCCCCGATGTGAGCGCCACCGCTTCCCGATACCGCAAAAGCAGCTGATCTATTGTCTGCACAAGCTCCTTTGCAAGCAAGTCAAATCCGGTGCGCTCTGTATAAGAGGCAGTATCCAACTGATTTCCCTGTGCCGCAAGCCATGTTTCCGGCGATGGCTGGCTGAGAGAAAAGGCATGGAGTGCAATGACCGCCTGCTGAAGCCTCACATCATCCCCCTTGGCACTTCCATAGGCATCGGTAAAGGAGAGGAACGCATCCCTATCATGCCCGGCCGCAGCAGTATATTTTTCCTCCATGAGGGTTTCAAACACCTCATTTTTCAGCAGACGAATTTCCTGCTCCCCAGCAATACGAAAAGTTGGTGAAATATCTGTTGCTTCAATATGTGCCTGTAAGATACGCTGACAGAAGGCATGGAAGGTCGAAATATCCGCTCCTGTCAAGAGCACCCGCTGCCGTTCGAGCTTTGCAATCTCCTGCTGTACCGCATCGCTTCCATCCGCTTTCAAAAGGCCGTCAATTTCTGCATGAAGTGCCCGCTCAATGCGCTCACGCATCTCCTCGGCAGCAGCTTTTGTAAAAGTGAGCACAAGAATATGGTCGAGAGATAGCTCCCCGCTACGCACCTGTGTAATAATACGTTCAACGAGTACGCGCGTCTTTCCTGAGCCGGCTGCCGCCGCAACGAGAATATTACAGCCGCGCAGCGTAATCGCCTGCTGTTGATCCGCTGTAAATGCCATCTCATGTGCCATCTGGCTCCCCCTCCCCCTGCACAGCACGGCGTATCTCCTCCATCATATCATCTTCTGTCCCTTTGATACTGCGGTAGGTGTCTCCCCTGCCCAGCTCCGGATCAAAGGCGCAGACAGCACGATAGGCACAGTAGGTACACGCATTTTTTCCATCCAATCGGTAGGGGGAAACACGTATATCGCCGCGCAGAATATCCTCAGCCGTCTCACACAAAAGCAGCGGCAAAAATGCAAGCAGCTGCTGAAACTCATCCTGTGTACGCACATACTGCTCTTGTGACTTCTTCGAAAGACTGAAATCCTTATTAAATACAATGCAGATATGCGCAGCACCTTCATCAATACGCCGAATGATCTCCGGGTCATCAATCAGCCATCCGGTTAATAATAATTTTTTTGTGATTTGATTGGTCAGCTCCTCATCGGTCAGCCGACGTTTTTCTGTAATGACCGGATTCTCCACCGGTGCATAGAACATTCCTGCCGGAGCACTTCCTCTTTGCGCGAGAAGCCGATGAACAACAAAGAGGTAAAGCAAAAGCTGCATTTTCAGTCCATGGCGAATTTCAAGCAGAGACAAGGAAGACGCCCCTGTCTTATAATCCAGTACAATATAGTATGCACCATCGGCTGTTACATCAAAACGGTCAATCTGTCCACGCAGTGAAAGTGTCATTCCCCCCTCAAGCAGAAATTCAGCAAGCGGAACTGTATCGTCGGGGTGTCCAAAGCTAAGCTCAAACCCATACGGATGAAACGAGGACGCCGCCGCCCATGATGTGAGATGACGAATAACTTGCTGTGCTGTTCGGCGAATGCGCTCCATACGGTGCCTCCCTCCGGCACTGCTTAGCAAAACGGCGCTCCGCACCTGTGGAGCAAGCTCCTCTAAGAGCGCATCAATTTTCTCCTGCCCCTGCATCTCTGCTGCCTTCCAGTCATTGGCATATGCGGTACGCACCCATTCTCCATAACCACGCAAAACACCATGCAGAAGTGATCCAAAATCATTGCTTTGAAAAGAAAATACCTCGCGTTCCTGTAAATTCAGTCCATATGAAACAAAGTGCCGAAATGGACATTGATGAAATGTCTCAAGCCGTGTCGTGCTTCCGCTGAACCTTTTTCCATACGTAAAAAGCCGCGCCGCAGTTCGCTCTGAAAGATAAGACACACGCGGCGTTGGAAAGAGCCCCCCCAGCATGCGATGCAACGGCTCTTTCAGCGACTCCTGCATTCTCATCCAGTTATAAACATCTCTCCATAGGGGCTGCATAATCCCCCGTTCCCGCTGTCCAAGGAGCGCTCCTGCAAGGGAAGAAAGCGCCGGATTCGGCGCCGCCAGAACGAACGCATCCGTACGCTCTACTGTGGCAAGCGGAATAGAAATAAACTGCGGCTGCAAATGGCGTATACGTGCTATAAGAGGGGCCGGCGAGAGTGCTGTCCCATCGCTCGCCGAAAGCGCATAGGAGACACACAAGTAGGAACGTGCCTCTGTAAAACCACGGTAGAGCTGACGGCGCTCCAAAAAATTTTGCTCTTTACCTCCGCCAAAAACACCCTGTGGGGCATTGGGAATAAGTGCACAAACAGATTCATTGATCGAAAGTCGATCGGCATCTGAAAGAACGCCCTGCGGTATATTGATACGCGGCATTGTCCCCGCATTTGCGCCAACGATATACACAGCCCGTGTCCCGGCGAGACTATTCTGGTCAAAAGAAGCAATCGTCACATGATCGAGTCCCGGCGGGATCAGTGAAATCTGCATGGCATCCAGCCCATCGGAAAGGATTTCCTCATAATCACGTGCGGAGATCTCCTCATCTCCTCCAACCTCGATAATCTGGTCGAAAATACTCATGCAGGAACTCCAGATCTGGCGATGTGCGGCTGCATCTGCAAGGCGCCCCTCAGCATCCGCCTCCTTTTTCCATGTGTCCAAAGTCTGCGTAACGCGCAGCGCAGAAAGAAACTCATACAGTGCACAGGTACGCTCCCGCACGGTTGCCCTCTTTTTTTTGAGGATATGTGTCAACTGTGCGAGCGGAGGTGCAATCCGTCTGCGCAAGGCGTTTATCATCTCTTCCTCAGCAAGGCGCTGTTTCTCCCGCTCCGTCCGGCAGCGCCCCCCTTCCAGTGTACGGCCTACATAGTTCCAATCCTCCTCTGCCGTCCACTGACGTTCTGTGCGAATCCCATAGGCAATACAGTAGTTTTCAAGGTAATCCACCGCATCCTGCCAATCATGGCATATCACAGAAAACACCTGTGCATCCTCGTTCTTTGATGCCAAAAGATCGTCCATCAAAGGGAAAAATCCCGTACGCAGTGCACGGAACATGACCTCATACCCCCATCCCCGCCATGCCGCCTGGAGAACGGCACGCAGCAATTCGGCAAAGGGATGATGTATGCTGGGGCGCTTAGCATCAACATAAAACGGAACACCAAAATCCGTAAACACGAGCGTTAAAATATCACCATAGCGCTCCATATCGCGCACAAGAACCGCAATATCCCGGTAACGATACGCCTCCTCTCGTGCAAGGCGCAGGATGTCCGAAGCGACAGTCTCCGCCTCAATGCGCGGATTTGCAGCCTCGATAACCTTTACCCCCCCATCCGGCATGGGAGAAAGCTGTCCATGACCAAACAGGTTCTCCTCAACCGAAGCAAGAGAGCCTCGTTCAGCACGCTTCTGACCTGTAAGCAGCGTGATCTCAATATGCGCTGTCGGATCTTTTGCAAGCAGTTCGCTTTCCAGACTGCGCATCATATGATAGCTCTGTGTGAACAGCCCCGTCTCAATTGTATTTTCCGGAAGGTTGACCGATATGCTCTGACCATCATGTCTGCCATCCATTGTGAGTGACACATGAATATGATCCGCCACATCAAAAAGCGAACAAAAAACTGCCCGCTCCTGCGGGGTGAAAAAATCAAAGCCATCGACCCAGATTTCAGCACCACGCAGAAAAGGAGCGTCTTTCAGCTGCTGTGCCAGACGCTCCATACGGTCTTCATGATCGCTGAGGCGTCCTTCCATACACACTGCAAGATCATCCATAACAGTGGAGAGCTCTAGGAGTTTTTGTCCTAAACGAGCATGATCTGCATCAATCACCCCTGCCACATTACGAAGCAAATCCGAAGACAGACGGCAGCGCTTAAGCTCGGAAATGGTCCTTCCCAAGGTTTCCGTAAATCCACGTTTATGTACAGAACGCGCAAATACAGAAAGTTCATCCGAGCGTTGCATAAGGATTCGTTTCAGCAAAATACGGCGCCCGATGTCACTAATCCGCGGCAGATGCTCCCCACCGGTTTCGAGGAGCACTTGGCGCGCAAATCGACGAAATCCAAAGACATATGCCTGCAAAAAGCCTGCTCCGTTGGTCAAATGTTCGGCAAGTGCACGCTCTGCGTGATAGGTCATATGTTCTGGCACCAAGAGAATACGCTGTCTGCCAAGCGGCTCCCTGCTGAGACGCTCTTTCATCGCAGACATACAGGTGTATGTCTTCCCCGTACCTGTGCGCCCAATAATAAATTCCAGTTTCGCCGCCATAAGCACCCGCTCCCTTATGCAAAATACGCCCGACTTCCGTTCCCTGACCGTAAGACTTCCAAATGAACAGGAATCCGCGTACGCAATTCTTCAACATGCGAGATGATCCCAACAAGACGTCCACTTTCTTGTTGCACATCGAGCAGTGCGCGCATGGCGACATCGAGTGTCTCACTGTCAAGAGAGCCAAACCCTTCATCAATGAAGATCATATCCAGGTGCATTCCACCCGCATAGTGCTGTACTACATCTGACAGTCCAAGGGCAAGTGCAAGGGATGCAAGAAAGGTTTCTCCTCCCGAAAGTGTGCGGGACAGCCGCGCAAGCCCTGTATATTCGTCAAAAACATCAATCTCAAGACCCCACCATTTATTTTTATGTCTCCCTTCCCCATGAATCAGACGATAACGGCCGCGGCTCATCATCACAAGACGTTGATTCGCTGCCTCGATAACATCGCTCAAAATTGATCGGAGTACATAAGTTTGAAAGTGCGTCTGATAAGGCGATTTCGCTGCTGCAACATGGGCTAATTTCCCCACGATGCGGTAACGGGCATCCCGCTTCTCCCCCGTCTGCAGCATCGTATCAATCTCCTTCATGATGCGCTGCAAAGCATTCAGACGAGCCATGCGGCTACCCTGTTCTTTCATACAATTCCGCACACTTTCATCTGCCTCACGCTCCGCTGAGAACAGAGAAGGCATATCGGGTGCTGAGAGCCCGTTGACTGCTGCCTGTGCTTTTTGGAGCAGTGCCTCTGCAGTTTTGCGCTCTGTATCATACCTTTTGATACGGTCTCCTTCGGATGCCAAATATGCCGCATCTGACCATTTTCCTGCGATGCTTTCACGATAATCCTGCTCGGATGCAAAACCTGCTTCTTCGCGTGCTGCACGAAATGCTTTCTGTGCCTCCTCACTCTGCTGAAGCGCCTCGGCAGCTGAGCGCACATCCGCTGCATGTGCCGTCTCCGCACTTGCAAGAGATGTACTTGCCAATTTTTCGTTCTTCTGTGCCTCCTGGTATAAATCTTTCTGATGTTCTGCAAACTGCTGTAGTTTTGAAATCTCACGCTCCAGCCTGTTTATATCACGATATTCCTCTGGAATTTGCTTTTCAAGGGACGCCTTCTCCCCTTCTCTCATGCGCAAAAGATCGTGCGCACGCTGCATCGCATTTTCTTGATCTTTCCGTTCCTTCTGCACCGACAGCAGCTTGCTCTTTTTTTGTTCAAGGAGGGGTACGGAGATATTGTATTCCTTCTCCGCATACAGCAGATGATCACGCTGCTCTGCCACACGCTTTTCGAATGCTGAAAGCATGTCTTGTCCAAGCAGTTCTTCCAGCATTTCTTTTTTCTCTGCGCATTCCCGCTGACTGCTCTCATATTTGAATTTTGCATCTGCGGCCTGCTGCCGTAGTTTCTGTAGCTCCACCTCAGCCGTTTCCACAACATCTGCACAGTGTTCGAGCTGTGCATCCGAAGGAATATCCTCATCGTGCATCGCAGGTACTGGATGTGTAAGGGAACCACAAACGGGGCATGGCACTCCATCTGTCAATGTCTGCGCAAGTCTGGATGCACTGCCGAGATGGTAGCGCAGCTGCATTCGTTTGAGCTTGTCACGCTCCACTAAAAGTGCATTTGCTGCACGCTCTGCCGCCGCCTGTGACGCGCTTTCTGTTGTTTTCAAGCGTGGCAGATTCGACATAAGCGCATTGATTTGCTCTGCTATTTTAAGTACACGGGAAAGACGTTCCTGCTCTTGCATGACAGCTTTTTTCCCTGCACATATTTTTTCCAGCTCAAAAATCCGCATCTGAAGCGCCTCAATCTCCTCAGTCAGTACATGCTCTGATGCCTCGGCTGCGCCTCTTTTCTCATCTGCTTGCTGTACATACACTTTGGTTTCTGCAAGCGCTTTCATACATACCCTAAGCTGCTTTGCCTGTTCTGTATACCCCAACAGCATCTGTATGCGCTCCGCACATTTGAGACGTTCCGGCTCACGCACCTCTGCATGACGTAGCGCTTCCTGTGCCAATCGGAGCTTTTCTTTGGCAGCAGCATACTTCTTTGCGGCATGCTCACATGCAGCAGTTTTTTGCGCTGCCTGCTCCGCAATGCGTATGGCCTCCCTCTCTTTATAGCAGGCAGGGAGCGCACGCTGGGCGTTCTCAAAGCGGATGCGGAGTACACGCATATGTTCCTCTTGATCACGCACCCACGTAATACGCTTTTCTGCCTCCTGTACCTCCTGCAGCTTGATACATGCAGCCTGCCCGGCTTCACGCGCCTGCCGCGCGGTACGAAGACGTTGTTCCAACACGCTAAGCCGCGCAGCATGTGCGTCTTCCTCTTTTTCCATCTGCGCAATACGCGCACGCAACTCCTGAGGAGAGGCAACCTCCTCGGCACGCAGGAGACGATCCATCTGCGCCCGATCTTCATCTGCCTCCCGCGCAAGTGCAAGCGCTTCCCGGTCAAGAGCATCTTCAAGTCGCTGATAGCGCTCCGTACGAAAAATGCGCTGCATAATGGCACTGCGATCCTTCACCTCTGCAAGCAGAAAGCGCTCAAACTGGCCCTGTGGCAGCAGAACAACCTGCCTAAACTGGTCTGCGTCAAAGCCGATGAGCTGACTGATCCTTTTGGAAACCTCCGTCACACCAGAGTCCAATAGAACTTCTTCGCCCGTTTCTCCCACATCGGGAAGCCGATAGAGTTGCCCCGAGGCCGCACGTCGTGTATTGTTTCCCCGTGAGGAGATTCGTTCATACGCAGGTGAACGGTAGACACGGTACCGCCGACGTCCAAGCGCAAAGGTGTACTCCACCTCCGTTACGCGTTCCGCTGGTGCAGAGGCTGAACGCAGCATAGGTCCCTCACGCACATCTCCGCTGGACTCGCCATATAACGCAAAGACAATGGCATCCAGAATGGTGGTTTTCCCGGCGCCGGTTACCCCATGAATCAGCACAAAAGGCGCATCTGCAAGTGCCTTTTCAAAGTCAAGAACCTGCTCTTCAACGTAGGAACCAAACGCCTGCATACGCAGCAGCAGCGGTTTCATGCGTTCCTCTCCTCTCGTTCGAGTGCATCAATGATACAGATAAGTTCACGTTCCTGCTCATCTGTCAAAGACTCTGAGGTCATCGCTGTATAGAAATCCGAAAAGAGATGCAGATCCGATTTTCCCTGTTCGTAAGTACGAGTTTCTACAGAAAGCTGCCCGATGTACATATTAGGACGTGTAATGGAAACGAGATTGGAATAAATCTGCCGCAGCTTCTCATGTGCAGCGAGTACAGCCTCTTTATCGAGCAGCTCCACACAGACATAATCATCGTGCGGAGCAGGATCAAATCCGTCCATCAAGAGCTCATCCATTCTGCCGCGAACGATACGTACATTATGACGCGGCGTGAGTGGATAAAATGTATGTGACGACATGCCCTGCGCATCCAGCTCGACAAGAACGACTCCTTTTTTTTGCGTTGCCTCATCAAACGAATATTTAAGCAGCGAACCAGAATAGCGAATCTGCTCTGCTCCTGCGCGCTGCGGTGCATGCAAATGTCCAAGTGCTGTGTAAGAATAAGAGGAAAAATGATGTGCGCTTACCTGATCCGACCCACCGACAGAGAGTGGTCGCTCCGACTCAGAAGGCTGTCCCCCTATAACAAATGCATGCGCGACAGCAACACTCCGTACACCGCTTGGAATCTGTGTACGTGCCGCCTGCACCTGCACGCCCATCGCCGCATCAAAAGACGGCATTTCCGCCAATGCGAACGCCTCGCGAATATGCGGCGGATCTGCATAGGGAAGCAGAGAAAAATATACTTCACCAAAGGAGTCAGAAAGTATAATCGGCGGGTCTGCAGCATGTACCCCCCCTGTGAGATACACGCCAGAGGAACGAAATAAATCTGCACCAAATCCAAGACGTACAGCGCTGTCATGATTGCCCGCGATAAAGAGCACTTTACACCCCTGCTCAACGAGCTTTGAGAGTGTCTCATTAAACAGTCCGACGGCTTCGGGCGGAGGCACAGCGCGGTCATATACATCCCCCGCAATAATAAGTGCCTCTGCCCGTGTCTCCTTGACCAAACGTATCAATTCATCCAAAACATATGCCTGATCTTCTGTCATATGCCGCTGTCCGAAAAGCTTTCCTAAATGCCAATCTGCTGTATGGATAAAGCGCATGTATCTCCCTCATCCCATTTCTTTGACTGCCGCATCTGTGCTCTCTATGAAGCTGATTCTTCGGCAAGGATAGCCGCAACGGACGAACTGCCAATTCCCAATCGGGCAACACCCATCTCTACGAATTTTTTTGCGGTTTGATAGTCTCGAATACCGCCTGAAGCCTTGACCTTACACCGCCCCTGTGCTGTATCCAACATCACACGCAGCTGCTCCTCCGTTGCTCCCGTACCAAAAAATCCAGTCGCTGTCTTGACAAAATCTGCCTGTGCTGAAATGCAGATCTCTGTGGCGCGGACAATTTCCTCTGGGCATAGCTGACTGGCCTCAAATATGACCTTGACAAATACATTGCGCGCATGTGCAGCATCGACAACGGCGCGAATCTCCTCCTCTACCTCAAGCCAATGACCAGAGCGAGCAAGCCCATAGTTCATCACCATATCAATTTCATCCACACCATATTCTATGTAATATCTTGCCTGCATCTCCTTGATGACGCGTGGTGCTCTTCCATGCGGGAAGTCCAACACCGTACACACACGCGTCTGCGTTGCACGGCAAAGCTTTACGGCAAGCGAAATATCAGATGGCTGAACACAAACGGAACAGCACTCCTGCGCGATGGCAGTCTCAATTGCTGCATGCACCTCATCTATACGCATAGATGGAGACAGCGGAGATGCGTCAATGTATCTGCTGAGTTTCATATTTTTCCTTCATTCTGCACGCACAATCATATTCCTAAGTGCCTCCTCATCCAGAATTGGTATCCCAAGATCTTCTGCCTTTTGGAGTTTGCTGCCCGCAGACACACCTGCCACAAGATAATCGGTCTTTTTGGATACAGACCCCTTCACACTTCCACCATGGGCGGTAATGAGTGCAGCGCATTCCTCTCTGGAGAGAGTCGGCAACGCACCTGTAATGACAAAACTCTTGCCACTGAGCGCACTTCCCACACGCTCCACTGCCGCACTCTCAAAATTCACACTTGCGGCACGCAGTTTAGCAAGAAGCGTCTGTCCGGTCTTAGATGTAAAGAACTCCACAAGGCGCTGCACACTAACCTCCCCCATGTCGGGTACAGCACGAATGAGTTCCGGCTCCTCCTGGGCCGCCTGTGACAGGGCATCAATAGAGGGGAATGCTTGCATCAGTGCCGTTGCTGCTGCACGCCCGATGCCCGCAATCCCAAGTCCCGTGAGCAGTCGTTCGGGGGGATTTAATTTACTCGCTTCAATGGCAGCAAGGCGGCTCTCCACACTTTTCTCCCGCCCAATCACCCCAGATGAAACCAGTTCTGCACGATGTTCATGCAGCCTATAAATATCTGCAATATCATGCAGATACCCGCCGCGCGTAAGCGCCTCAATGGATGATGCTCCAAACCCCTTAATATCCATCGCCGTTCGGCTGACGAAGTTCAACAGGTGATTCTCCACCTGGGCCGGGCAGACTGGATTTCGGCATTTTATGTCAGCCGTATCTTCCTCGCGTACAGCCTGTGCGCCACAGACAGGACAGATGGTTTGAATTACATACGGCTCGGTTCCTTGGGGGCGTTTCTCTTTGATGACAGCCTTTACACGAGGGATAATTTCACCTGACTTATAGACGAGAATCGTGTCTTTGATCCGCACATCGAGGTTCTTGATATAATCTTGATTATGCAGAGTCGCACGCTCAACGCGTGTCCCGCAAAGCTGTACGGGATCGAATACCGCTGTTGGAGTAATACGCCCCGTGCGTCCAACAGACAGCTCAATCGCACGCAGCACAGTTTGCTTTTCCTCCGGTGGGTATTTGTAGGCGATTGCCCAACGTGGCGCTTTGGCAGTAGCGCCTAGTTCCTCACGCATGGCAAAACTGTTCACTTTAACAACCGTACCATCAATGTCATAGGGGAGCTGCCCGCGCCGCTGTCCAATCTCATCAATTGCTGACAACACCTCATCTGAGGTACGGCAAACGTAGTACCGTGAAATAATTTTCATGCCCTGTGCCTGCATAAATGCATAAGCTTCTGTATGCGTATCAAAAGAACGCCCCGTCACTCGCTGCAGATTAAACAGAAACATAGAGAGCCTACGCTCCCTTGTGACACGTGCATCGAGCTGACGCAATGTTCCTGCCGCGCAGTTGCGCGGATTTGCAAACGGCTTTAGCCCGAGAAGTTCCTGTCGGTCATTGACTGCCGAAAATGCTGACCGCTCCATATATACCTCGCCACGCACCTCAAAATAGGGGACGGGGTCATGCAACTGCTCCACAACATCGTCGATAGCGCGCGCGTTTGCGGTCACATCCTCTCCCTGTACCGTCCCATCCCCACGCGTAACTGCACGCACAAGAACACCATTCTCGTAGCGAAGAGCAAGTGAAAGTCCGTCAATCTTCTCCTCAACAACAAACTCTGCTGCTGGAAACTGGCATAAAATACCATCAACAAATGTACAGATTTCCTCTGCACTGAATACATCCTGCAAGGAGAGCATCGGGACATCATGTCGTACGAGGACGCCCACTGTACGCTGCGCGGAGCCGCCAACCTTTTGGGTCGGTGAATTCTTCGTGATGAGTTCAGGATACTGCGCTTCAAGACTTTTTAGACGCAGCATCAACTGATCAAAGTCATAGTCTGAAATGTCAGATGCATTATCATCATAATATTGCTTGGAGTATCGCCGAATCTTCCTGCGCAGCTCTGCAAGCTCTGCTTTGATTTCATGAATGTTGTCCATACTTGCCTCATAGTTTCAAAATCGGTGCGTACTTCTGTATAAACTTCTTAATCCCTTCTCCGGGAAATGCAATTGTAAGCTCTGCTTCTTCGCCCGCGCCACGTATGGAAACAATGCGCCCATCCCCCCATTTACTGTGGCGCACGGCATCTCCTTCGATAAACTTAGCCTTCACATCGGGACGAATAATACTCCCATCCGCTGCCGTATGCTGCGGCGGCGATATGAACACATGTTTTTCCATCCCCCTATGCCCCCAGACATTCGTCCGGCTGCTCATATGTTGCGTCTCTGCTAAAAAGTCTGCCTGCACACGCTCGATCAGTTCCTCGGGAATTTCCGCAAGAAACCGAGATGGGCGGGACATTTCCGTACGGCCATAGATGGTTCTTTGCCGTGCATATGTCAGATAAAGACGCCGCTCGGCACGTGTGATCCCAACATAGCATGTGCGCCGCTCCTCTTCAATATCCGTTTCATCGAGCAGGGTACGTGCGTGTGGAAACAATCCTTCCTCCATTCCTGCCATAAATATGGCAGGAAATTCCAGTCCCTTGGCTGCATGAAAGGTCATAAGTGTAACACTACCATCGCTCTCCTCTGTTTCATCTGCATCTGAAATCAGCGAAATCCGCGCAAGAAAATCGGCAATACCATTCTCCCCCTCTGCAGCCCCATCCTCAAAATTCTTTGCGACACTGATAAATTCCCGCAGGTTCTCCAACCGCTCCCTGTTTTCCTCTTTTTTCTCCTCCTCCAAAGCTGCGGCATAACCTGATTCTTCAATCATATCCGCAACGATTTCATGAAGGGGACGCGTATTCAGCTGTCCCATAAAAGTGAAAATCAACGCAGAGAAGTCTTCCAATGCAGCCTTCACTTTTGCAGACAGCTTCGGGATTTTATTGAGAAGCTGCTCATCTGTAATAACATCAAATAGGGAAATCTGATATTCTGTCGCTGTTTCAAGCATACGGCTCAGTGTCGTCGGTCCAAGCCCACGACGTGGTACATTGATGATGTGCAGAAGGCTTAATGTATCACGCGGATTATAGACGACACGAAGATATGCAATGATGTCCTTGATCTCACGCCTATCATAAAAACGCATCGCACCCACCATTGAGTAGCGAATGCCTGCCGCATAAAATGCCTCTTCAATATTGCGCGACTGTGCATTCGTACGATAGAGCACCGCAACATCCCCATATTTAATATGATATATCGTATGCAGACGCTCGACCTCGCGTACGATATAGGATGCTTCATTTTTTTCCGTAAATCCCTCATAGACGACAATGGGATCGCCCTCAGCATTGTCCGTCCAAAGTTTCTTTTTCTTCCGCTCTATATTATTCTCAATAACTGCATTTGCCGCCATCAATATATTTTTAGTCGAACGGTAATTCTGCTCCAGCAGAATTACCGTTGCCTCTGGATAGTCCCGCTCAAAGTTTAGGATATTCCGCATATCCGCACCGCGCCAACCGTAGATGGACTGATCCGCATCGCCAACAACGCAGATATTGTGATGCCCCGCCGCAAGCAGTTTCGTTATCTGATACTGTGCACCATTCGTATCTTGGTATTCATCAACAAGGATATAACGAAACTTTTCCTGATACTTCGTCCGCACGGCCTCATTCTTTGAAAGCAGCTCAACCGTCAGCATCAGCAAATCATCGAAGTCAAGCGCATTGTTTGCAAAGAGCTTCGATTGATAAAGCTCATATACTTTTGCAACCTGCTGTGAAAAAAAATCCTCTGCTTGCTCCGTAAACTGCTTTACCCCGAGTAAACGGTTCTTCGCGTCTGAAATATGTGACTGTACTGCACCTGGTGCTGTATGTTTTTCATCGAGATTCAGCTCTTTTAAGCATTCACGAATGAGGCCTTTGCTGTCTGACGCATCATAGATGATAAAGTTTTTTTCATACCCGCCAAGATGCTCGATCTCCACACGCAGGAGACGTGCACAAAACGCATGAAACGTACTCAACCAAACATCATGCGCTGCCTCACCGATCAGTGTATCTACACGATCCCGCATTTCACGCGCTGCCTTGTTCGTGAATGTAATGGCTAGAATACGATATGCTGCTACGCCATGTGCAAGAAGATTGGCAATGCGGTAAGTAAGTACACGTGTCTTTCCAGAGCCTGCTCCGGCCACAATGAGAAGTGGCCCTTCAAGACAGGCTACAGCCTCCTGCTGCGCATCATTCAGACCTTGAAACAGATCCATGAAGTCTCCTTTTTCATCCAAAAAGAAAGGCGGGGCCGCCACACATGGCAAACTCCGCCCCTACCATTCTGTCAGATTCATCCACTTGATTATGTTTTAATACGTTTAACTGCCTCTGAGAGCGGAGGAATAATTTGTTTCTTCCGCGACATAACTCCTGGCAGGTAAAGATGTGTCCCGCTCGTATCCTTTCGAAATGCTTCGCCAATCAGCGTGCGCGGCGATCCGCTATAGAGCAAATAGGTCGCTTCTTCAAGTATATCCGTAATCATCACAAGACTTAAGTCAAAGCCCTCACTATCACAGATAGACTTCATCGCTGCAAGTAATTCATCCTCTTTCGCCATGATTTCCTTCGTATCCATGACAGAAGTTTGGCTGACGATGACGCGATAGGACCCGATGGTAAACTCTTTGAGATCATTGCGCACGATCTCCATTGGCGTCATATTGCTGACACTAGAACCTGCTTTGAGCATCTCAAGACCATATTCATTAATATCTACATCTGCAATATCCGCTAAACGCTCCGCCACCTGTTTGTCAACAGGCGTACAGGTTGGAGACTTAAAGAGCACGGTATCAGAGATAATCGCCGACAGCAAAAGTCCCGCAATGGATGGCGGAATGTCTATGTCATTTTGCCAGTGCATATTAGAGACAATAGTTGCTGTACATCCGACTGGTTCCGCATGCGTATAGATCGGCTCACTGGTACTGATTCCACCAAACCGATGATGATCAATAATCTCAATAATTTTTGCTTCCTCAATACCTTCGACCGCTTGATTACGTTCATTATGATCGACCAAAATCACTTGGGCAGGCTCGGAAACGACGAGACGATCACGGCTGACAAGACCGACAATTCGACCATTTTCGAGGACAGGATAATTACGGAAATTTGTCTCCTCCATGGTCCCCTTAATATCCGAAAGAAGATCAAGCGGCTTAAAGCAGATCGGATTTTCATGCATAATACGGCGTACAGGCACACATTGGTTGATGAGACGTGCCACAGTATAAGTATCATAGGGCGTTGAGAGAACAAAAATGCCGCGTTTCTCTGCCTCTTCGAGCGCTTCTGCGGGAACCCTTCCATCTCCTGTCACAATGAGACAAGAGATCCCCTGCCTAATGCAAGAGAGGACGGTCTCTGTCCGCCGATCTCCAACTAAAACAATATCATGTTCCTTAACGAGTTTGTGAATGGTCTCCACACTGCCAGCAGCAATACGAATCTGCCCCTTGATCGTGTCGCCCTCTTCACCGGAAACGAGAACGGTACTGTCCGTCGCATGGATGATATCCCGATAGCGCACGCGCATATCTGATAGATTCGTCATGCCGAGTTCTTGAAAATAGCGCTTTGCAAGATCGCTGACCGAAACGATTCCGACAAGAAAGCCTTTGCTGTCTGTCACCGGTATGGAACGCAGATCATTTTCACGCAAAATCTCACCGAGATTACGCAGCGTATCATGTTGGCGGACAACAATCTTGCAGTCCATGGCTATATCCTTGACCCTAGGATAGAGATCTGGAATGAGCAGCGGCTGTTCTACGTGAAAATACTCTAGGGCGAACTTCGTTTCCTTATTCACTTTTCCGGCCCGCGCAGCAATGGCATTCACGCCCATCGCCTGCTTTAGGTGCGCATATCCAATCGCCGAGCAGATAGAATCTGTATCGGGATTGCGATGTCCGATCACATAGATCGGCTTTGCAACATTCAAAGTCATACCTCCCTACTGCGGCTCCACGCGCCGCTTACTTTGTCTGTATTATAACATACTCCCCTCATGGATTCAATGAGACACCTCTACATATAGCATTTTGGTTATGAATCATGTTATATTTCTGTAAATATAGTATAAGTCCTGCTGTTGGCAGAGCATTCTTTCAATGATAAAAGCCCTGCACTTTCTTTGATGCAGGGCCTAATGACAGCGATGGTGCGCTCGGCGGGAGTCGAACCCACGCTTTCAGCTCCGGAGGCTAACGTCCTATCCACTGGACTACGAGCGCAATTTCCCTGTACTATATCATGAAATCCACCCCCTGTCAATTTAATCTTCCTCTCGTCTTTCCTCAAGTAAGTTGCCAGTTTAATTGTCACGGGAAGATGTTAAACGACTCTCAAGCACAACCGATGTATAAGGAACAGTAGGCCGTTTCAATGAAAAATTCGGATAAAAATCTACGCAAATTGAACGAACTACATTCTTATCAGTGATTCCTAACGCCCCCTGTATCGCACTCTCAAAGCGAATACAGGGGCTTTTCTGTCATTACAGCCTACTTACTCCTTCGCACACCTCTCACCAAACTGCTCTTCAAGCTGTTTCAGATACGCTGTGAGATGCACACGGTTGCCCTCGCGTGCCAGTTGTGCAATCATCGCCATATGATGACTGAGATCGTGGCGCATACGGCGTGATTTGCGCCAGAGTGCGAGCATTGTGTGATAGCGTACCTCCTCGGACTTGCGAATCATCTGCTCGTGAAGCTGTTGCTGATGCAATGCATTTCTTTCCTCCGCATAGCGTGTGAGGAGTGTGGACACGCGCAGATATTGGATGAGTGCGAGCGGGAGCAGCAGCCGCGCAGCAATGATCGTCGGCTGCACCGACGTACTCGATGGATCAGCCGCGACGGCGAGCGCGACGAGGATCACCTCATAGCCGCAGAGATAACACCAGAGCCGCCGATCGTTCACATGCAGCATCGGTGTGAGCAGATGACGGATTGTATGCAGCGCGGCGGGGAGGATGAGGAGGAAAATCATGGGGACGAGCAGGCACTTCCACAGCCCCGGTGGCAATCCCTCACCGAAGAAATGCTCTGCCATCGCTCCAATCGTACTCGCAAGCATCAGGAGCGGATATATGAGCAGGGCGATTGATAGCACACGCAGGGGGTGATCACGTATCGCCACCATCATATAGAGTACGGCAAGTGGGCGGCACAGGAGCCCCGTCAGCGACATATCCAGACCTGCCGTCATCTGAACGAACTGTGTCAGCACGAGCAGGAGAATGTAGCCGACGAGGACATAGGCCTGCGCAAAGCGCAGCCGATTATGAAAGATATAGAAAATCAGAAGATCGAAGGGGGGCACACATACGAGCGTATGCAGCAAGCGAATCTCAAACTCACTCATGAAGCGTCGGGCACCTCCTCATTGTCCGTACGCACGGTTGTTGTCGTTAGTGCAATCGACACTTCGAACAGACCATCCTCTGCAGTGAATTCCATCATGCCATGATAGTGCGCGAGACTTACGTATATGCTTTCCATCCCGACACCGCGCTCACGATAGGATCGCTTGGACGAGAGGAGGGCGCCCTCAGCATCATAACAGAGGTCTCCGTTAAAACTGTTGTCCACCGTAAGAAAAAGATTGTCTGCATGATGCACAAGTGCAAGCCGCAGAATGTGGGGCATATCGGGAGAGAGCTGTTCCAATGCCTCGGCAGCGTTGCGGAGCAAATTGCCGAGGATCGCCGTCAGATCGAGCGGGTCGATGGGGTTTTTTACACCTATGTCGATGCGATACTCCGCGCATACGCCGAGACCATCAAATACCGGCTGCCAGTAGCCGATGAGGATGTTGACTGTCTCATTGGCACAGATAGGCGCATAACGCCTATGAATCTGAGAAGCGGCATCACACATCAGCTGCTCAATACCGGCATAGTCCTTCTTGACGAGCAGCTCCTGCGCTGCTGTGAGCATCTCCGTAAACCGTGTGCGAAAGGCGTGTGCTGCGCGCTCATTCTCCTCCATCTGTATTGCATTCTGACGTGTGATCTCTGTCATTTCCATCTCACGCGCAAGCTTCTCGCGCAGCGCGCGCTGACGCAGCCGTGCACTCATGGCATAAAGTGCCAATCCGATGCAGCAAAACCCACCGCCCGCCCCGCTCAGACGAACAAAGAGTGCCGTATGCGTCCGCAGCTCATTGAACGGCGACAGCAGGATTGTGAGTGCGAGGATGAGTATACACAGCCACGCAAGCGGTGCCCATACGGCATCAAACGAATCGTCAGCGAGCAGAGGTGCGGCGATTGTGCACCCATAGTACAGAAAAAGCGGCACAGTGATAGGGAGACAGGCAATCGTGCAAAGTCCTGAGAGCAGAAACGGTACATCAAAGATCGGATAGGCATCCTCTACGGCGTAGATCACCGTCTGTATAGCGAACCAGAACAGCCCCGGGGGGATGAGGATGCAGACCTGCTTGGCAATCGGCACACGCGTCATCGCGAGCAGATAGAAGAAGATGAAAAAGAGAAATGGAAAGGCGATGCGCCGCGAAAATACCGTTACAGCCTCAATCTGGATGATGGCCTCTATCCATGTGAGGATGAGCAGCCCTGTAATAATCGGCAGCAGAGAAAAACGCAGATAGCGGTGAAAGATATGGATATGGCGCTCGCCCAACTCAGTGCATGGCGCAGCGAGAACAACAACCTCCATCGGCGCATGGGTGCGCTGCGTATGGGCGGGGAATCCGGCGCATGGATACGCAGCTACGACAGCAGGACGGAATTCGGCAGCTATCCCACGGAGGGACGCTACAGCGGCGTGCAGGCCGGTATTGACCGTACCGTCCCGCTCAGCGGCGGCACGCTCTTCACGGGATTTGCCGCCTCAATGATGAACGGCAGTGCGCGAAACAGCGACCTCGACGGCAGCCATCGGGCACACTTCTTTGGTGTGTATGCCAGCTACATGGGCACGAGTGGCGCCTACCTCGATGCCATCGTAAAGTACGGACGCACAACGAACGACGCAACCGCCGTCTTTGATGGTACAGCATACACGGGCGGCTACAGCACAAACGGCTGGAACATCTCCGTCGAATACGGACACCGCATAGCTATCACCCCGCATTTCTATTGGACACCACAGGCAGAGCTAAGCTATGGACGCATTGGCACGGCAGACTACACGATGCGTGCGGGTTCTTTGCCGGGCGCACACATCGCGAACGATGCCGTCACAACACTCGTCGGACGCATCGGTACACAGATTGGCTACGAGGACGAGCGCGGTGCGGTCTATCTGAAACTCGCCTATCTGCACGAGTTCAAGGGAGATCTCCACATGCGGGCGCAGTATGGATCGACCTCCATTGACCGCAGCTACTCGGCGCAGGACAGCTATTTCGAGTATGGACTGGGCTTTATGCGGCGCATCGGCAGAGCGGATATCTACGGCGATCTCAGCCGCACGGCGGGCGCGGATGCCATCAATGAAAAGTGGAAGGTGAATCTCGGTGTTCGCATCGAGTTCTGAAGAAAAAAAACGTTTCGGAGGTTTTTCAAATGAAAAGAAACCTGCATCGTATGCACCGATCCTGTCTGCATTGCGCCCTGCCGCTTGCAGCCGTATTCCTCCTCCCATCCGTCGCGTTCGCCGCGACGAATCTGCCGCCGCCCGATGCAGGGCAGATCGGAGAGACGGCGCAGCAGGACGCACTCCAAAGCCGTCTGCCTGTGACGGAGGGCGGTGCGGAGAGCGCAGCGTTCCGTCTTACACGCATCACGGTCACGCAGGATGGCACGAAACTGAATGCGGATGAGCTAAGTCGCAAAGCGGCATCCTATACGGAGCGTACAATCTCCGAGGCAGAGCTGAACGCACTCCTCACAGAGCTCACAACGTATGCACGCAGCCACGGCTATCCCGCAGCCGCCGCCTACCTCCCGCCGCAGACGAATGCGGACGGATCACTTGAGATCCGCATCCTCGCGGGACGCTACGGTAGCATCAACATCGAGAATAGCGCCTCCATCGGCGACGGACAGATCCGCCGCCTCGCCCACGCGCTTCACACGGGCGCACCCATCGAAGGGCGGCGGCTCGAAAAGGCACTGTATAACATCGCCGCACTCGGCGGCGTAGAGGCGGCGGGGCTCCTCTCACCGGGCGCGGACTTCGGCACGAGCGACCTCACCATCCGCGTCAAAGATGGAAGGCGGCAGAGTTTCGTCCTCTACAGCGAGAACTACGGGAGCAAGACCGCGGGACGCTATCGCTACGGCGTACAGGCGGGTCTGTCGAATCTCACCCGCAGCGGCGACCGTCTGAGCCTTGCCGCGATGATCTCGAACGAGGACCTCCGCAACTACAGCCTCACCTATACCTGTCCCGTCGGTGCATCCGGCACCATGATCGGACTCGGTGTCAGTCGCATGGACTACGAGCTTTCGGGCGCGTTCCGCCGCCTCGGCGCACAGGGACACGCCGACACCATGAGCCTCTTTGGCACATCGCCGCTCCTGCGCACCGCACGGGACAGCGTCAGTATTACCTACGGATGGGACTACCGCAGACTTGAGGACGAGTACAAGAACGTCCACACAAACCTCGAAAAGCACAGCAGCACCGCCCATCTCGGCGTGCGCGGCACGATGAACCGCCCGCGCACACAGCTCACCTACGACCTCACAGCCTATCATGGAACGATTGCGTCAGACTCTGCCATGGCGGAGCGACAGATGCGGCGTGCGGGGACAGAGGGCGGCTTTACCAAGGGCGTGCTGAATCTCGGCGTGCGGCAGGAACTCGGTGGACGATGGCATCTGAACGTGAGGACGCAGCTGCAGGCAGCGGGGGACAACCTCGACAGCTCCG
>ERZ773035.302-NODE-302-length-41560-cov-24.985327_pt1 | contig 41560 bp, 51 predicted proteins | sample MGYA00511487_ERZ773035 | MGnify/ENA primary metagenome ERZ773035 (study PRJEB29015, sample SAMEA2737985) | human oral metagenome | biome: human oral; feature: human-associated habitat; material: dental | place: China | collected 2024 ... | reverse complement strand
GTGGGCGTACCCCGATCCATGCTAGGTATCAAGCACTCGTGGTATAAATAACCCAAACGGATAGGAAAACAACAATCCAAAAAAACCACGACAGTTCAAACTCCCAAGAGCTGGTATGTCCGTCAGGGAAAGACCATGCTTAGAACATGTGCAGCCCCACCCCAGCCCCCACTCCCGCCCCGCAGCCGACACCCACCTCACGGCGCCCTACCAACCACGCGGCCGCCCAAACCCCTGGCCAAGCCCCCGATCGGGCCCTGAACAACGGGAAGCCCCGGCTCAGCGCGTGGCATGGGCTCGGGGCTTTCCATCGTAGCGTCGTCGTAAAGCGGATTATTCAGCGACGCGGGCAGCTAGTTCTTCCAGCACATGGACGTATTTCTTCCCGGTGGCGCGGGTCATGCCGATTTCGCAGGTCCGGTTGCAGGAGAGGAACAGGTCGAAGTCATCGTTGCGAACCGAGCGGGCCTCGTCATGGGTGGCGGTGGCGGTGAGCTCTTCGTGGAGCATGCCCCGGTCGCCGGCAAAACCGCAACACCGCCACCCATTAGGAACCACGCACTCTTCGGCAACGAGCCCGGCGAGCATCATGAGGGCATCATTGACCCCCAGGTGCGTGGAGGAACAGGTTGGGTGCACCGCGGCTTTGCGGGCCCGAATCACCGGCGGCAGCATGGGGGCCACATTCGTTGCCACCCATTCCGTGGCATCCATCACGGTGATTCCGGTCACCCCGGCGTTTTCCAGGGCGATAATGATGCCTTCGGTGCAGGAAACGTTGTCGCACACCAGGGGGATTTGCCCGTTTAGGGTATTATCCACCACCCACTTTGTAAGCTTGTTTTTCATCACCTCATAGCCTTGCGCCAGCCCCTTCGACTTCCAGGGGGTGCCGCAGCAGAGATCCCGCACGCCCTGCGGAGTGCTGAGCGTGCGCCCCGCAATGGTAGCAAGTTGCCGAACTGCCGCCTCGACACCCTGCCCGCAGGCGTGGTCGGTCTTAAACATGGAGCCCACGCAGGCCGGCAGGAAGATCGCGTCCGGGTTTGGCGCCGGCTGCACCGTGCGCAGCTTCCCGCCACCCGGCATTTCTTTGGTGAGGGTGGGCACGATATCGTCGCTGGTCACCTTGCGGGCAATGCCCAGCATGCCGCGCAACGGTGCGGTCGGCAGCGCATGCGCCATGTGCATGCCTACCGACGCGCTCCGCAGGAGCATATCCCAATGCTCAGCGGCGACTTTCCAGCCCTTATCCAGGGTTTCGCTTTGGGTTTCCCGGCGCTTTGCCCGGATCAGGTCACCGGTGTTGATGTTCACCGGACAGGCGGTCTGGCACATGCCATCCACGGCACAGGTTTGGACCACATCGTATACCTCTTGGGCTTTGAGCCGTTCCGCCAGGTCATAGGCCCCGGAGGCTTCGCAGGCGGCGATGGCGCGTTGGATGACGATCCGCTGCCGGGGTGTGGTGGTCAGGTGCTGGGAGGGGCAGACGGGTTCACAGTAGCCGCATTCCACGCAGTCGTCGATGATGTCTCGGACGGTTTCGGTGGGTTTGATGTATTTGAGGTGCAGCTGCGGGTCGTCGGTGATGATGGTGCCCGGGTTGAGGATGCGGTTGGGGTCGCAGGCGTCTTTGACGTCAACCATGGCCTGGTAGAGGTCGTCACCGTATTGGCGTTGCACGAAGGGGGACATGATTCGGCCGGTGCCGTGCTCGGCCTTGAGGGTGCCTTGTTCCCGGAGCACGAGGTCCACCATGTCTTCAGTGAATTGGTCGTAGCGGTTAAGGGATTCTTCGCCGGCGAAGTCCTCGGTGACGAGGAAGTGGATATTGCCGTATTTGGCGTGTCCGAAGATGACGGCGCCGTCATAGTGGTGTTTGTCGAAGAGTTCCTGCAGGTCGGTGCAGACTCCGCCGAGCTTTTCCATGGGGACGGCAATGTCTTCCAGCAGGGCCATGGTGCCTTGGGGGCGGTTGCGCATGATCTTGGTGTAGAGTCCGTTGCGCATGACCCACATTTGGTTGCGGCGTTTGACGTCACCGGTCATTTCGGGTGGGGTGGAGAGCCCACCGAGTTGGGCGAAGGTTTTTTCGCCGGTGGCGATGCGTTCGGCGATGCCGTCGTCGTCCATGGCTTGGTATTCGACGAGCAGGGAGGCGTGTTCGCCCACCTTGAAGCCCTTGGGGAGGACGGAGGATGCGTCGGGGCCCATTGCCCGGATGGAGGCGGCGTCGATAAGCTCGACGACTTCGGCGCCGGAGTACACGATTTGCGGCAGGGCTTCGGTGGCGGCGTCGAGCGAGTCGAACATGAGCAGGCCGGTGGCGGTGCGCTTGGGCACGGGGACGGTGCGGAAGATTGCTTCGGCGACGAATCCCAGGGTGCCTTCGGACCCGATCATGAGGTGTTCGAGGATTTTCGCGGGCGTGTCGTAGTCGAGGAAGGAGTTAATGCCGTAGCCCATGGTGTTTTTGATGGCGTAGCGGCGTTCGATGTCGGCACGGTATTTGTCGCCGCGGAGGGTGTCGCGGAGTCGTTCGAGCACGCCGACCAGCTCGGGTTCGTGCGAGCGCAGGATGTCGTCGGCGTTGGGGTCGGCGGTGTTGACCACGGTGCCGCTGGGGAGGGCGATGGTCATGGATTCCAGGGTGCGGTAGGCGTTGGCGGTAGTGCCGCAGGTCATGCCGGATGAGTTGTTGGCAATCATGCCGCCGATGGTGCAGGCGATTGATGATGCCGGGTCGGGCCCCAGTTTGGTGCCGTAGCGGGCCAGCGCGGTGTTGACCTGGGTGACAGTGAGGCCGGGTTGCACACGCACGCGGCGGCCATCGTCGAGGACTTCCATGTTCCGGAAGTGTCGGCGGGCATCCACGGTGAGCCCCTCGGAGAGAGCCTGGCCGCACAGGCTGGTGCCGCCGCCGCGGAAGGTGAGCGGCCAGTTCATTTGGGCGGCGACCCGCATGGCAATGCCCACGTCGGCGGCGGATCGGGCCCGCATCACAGCGTCGGGGGCGTGCAGGTAGTGGGATGCGTCGACCGCGAGGGCCATGCGGTCGAGTTCCCGGTCGCTGACGGTGGCGCCGCTGCCGAGGGCGTCGCGGAGTGCGGCGAGTGCGGCGGCGTTGCCTTCGGAGAGCAGCGAACGGGATGTGGTAACGGTAGCAGAGACGGACATTAGGTACTCCAAATCCGTTTGAAGAGGGTGGTTGAATTTATGGGCTGTATGTATCTAGGATATAGCGAGAGTTTGGGGGAAGCCCAAAAAATTTGTGTGGTAATGGTCTCTTAGGTTAGGCATAAATTACCCTTGTGAGCTTTAGGTTTGCATAAACTAAGTTGAGAAAATGCCTCCTCCGCACTGCCTTCCGCCCGCTTTACGACGCCCTCCCGACCTTCCTCATCACCCCGGCGCTCAGGCCGCCAACCCGACAACCTGCCTGCGACTCAGCTTCTCCAACCCCGGCGGCAGCACATGTTCTAAGCATGGTTTTCATCCCTGCCGCCAGGCATCCCCTGGGAATTCCTCCGCCCACAACTAAAGACCATGCTTATCCAATCCGCTACCCCCAAGACACCGTGGCAGCATACTTGCTAAGCTCGGATTCCCGCCGACGGCACTTCAAATCCCCAAGAGCCAGCACACCCCAAAACCGAAAACCATGCTTAGCAGGTGCGCTGCCAACGATTTGCCTGCATGGCAGCCAGCTGCATTTGTTCTAAGCATGGTTTTCTCCCTGTGGGCGCACCAGCTCCTGGGGATTTGGGGTGGTGGATTTAAAAGACCATGCTTAGCAAACATGCAGCCCGAATCCACAGCGAGCAGCACCTTTCAATACAGCACACGTTCTAAGCATGGTGTTTGTTTATGGCACTTCATAAACCCAGGAGAAGACAACCGCCAAACCCAGAAACCATGCTTATCAAGTGTGCTGCATGTGGGTATAGTCCACCCACCACAACCATTAGGGCAGCAAATCCGATAAGCATGGTCTTTGGTTCTGGGCGAGTCATTATTCAGGGCGGTTAAGGCGACAAACCTCAAACACCATGCTTAGCAAACATGCAGCTTTTTGAGGGGACGGCGCTACTACAAGCCGCCCGGGGCTTCATGTCTTCTAAGCATGGTGTTTGACGCAAACCAGTTCAAACCCCCAGGAACCGACAACAATAAAAACGGGAAACCAAGCTTAGAACACATGCAGCCCCCATCCACATCATTGCACACAATGCTAAAGAGGCAACCAACACATTCCCAACCCAACCCCTCACCCCACCACAACCTCGTCCCCACACAAAGAGCACAGCCCCTTCCCCACCCATGCCAAAACCCCGGCCAATGCATAATATTAACCGGGGTTTTCCTTTGTGCGCCCGGAGGGATTCGAACCCCCAACCTTCTGATCCGTAGTCAGATGCTAAAAGCTGCTCAACAGCAACTATCTATGGCAGGTATCCCTTCTGTTACCCGCCAGTATCGCCCGTGAACACCCCACCCTCACCTACCCCCATCTTAATTATACACGACTAGCCGTGTATAATGGTTCTTGTGAGCGGGAAACGCTCACGGTTGAAAACTCAATAGTGGAAGGGAGGTGAGGCCCATGGAATGGTCCACTATTCTCGGTCTGGTACTGGGGATTCTTGGAGCCTATGGCACACTAGAGCGAATCGCTCTGTGGCTCGTCAGGAAATCCAAGCCCTGGCGCTACCGAGGCCGGCACCGCCGACGGTGACCCTCTCGGTTCAGGAAGCGCGAACCATCCTGAACCGGGGGTCACCCCCCACCACCCTACCGCACGGATCAGAAGAAAGGAGGCCATTATGTCCAAGCGCCATATCGTGTTTTGCTACATCGCGCCGTCCATCGCAGCAGTACTGCTCCCCCTCGTAGGGGGTCGGCTCTGGGTGAGCATCATGCTGCTCGCAGTAGTAGCACTCAATGTTATTGTCGACACGCTGTTAAAGGAGGAATGATGCGGCTAAAACTCGTTGACGAGGACGGCGCCGAATATTGGACTGCCGGGGAATGCGCCACTTATCTGGGCATCGCGCCTGACACGTGGACTGCGTATGTAAGCCGGGGCCAAGCGCCGGCGGCGGCCACCCGGTGGCATAATCTCCGGGTGTGGAGCGCCCGTGAAGTACGGCAGTGGCATGAGCAGCGCCCACGCCAAGCGCCGCACTCAACCTCCCGGTAACGAAAAATTCCCCCTACCTGACGTTAGTATCAGGTAGGGGGAGTTTTATGTTTGTTCGGGTGATGGGGCTGGTGCCGACTGGGCGCACTGCGGTGGCCACCCGATGATGGAGGCGACCGTGGCGGGGATCGGCGGCGCACCCGGAGGATCTGGGTAGTCGGCCATGACGTCGAAAAAAGTCGAGGCAACGCGCATGTGGAGTTCACGTTCTCGTTGCATCTCTTCGACTTTCGCTTCGAGGATGGCCACGCGGGTGGTTAGCCACTCCCGGAGATCCTGGGCAGCCCTGTCTACTGCCGCCGCTTTGCGCTCCAAGGCAGCTGCTTTATCGGCTTCGCGCTCGGCGCGCCGGTCAGCCCTGATTTTGTAGGCGCCACCGATAGCCGTCACGAGCGCCAGCATGATGGCCTCTGATGCACTGATGCGCTCCCAGACGTTGCCCCATGCAGCACTGTGAGCAGGCGGGGCATCTAGCACCAGCATCACCGCCGGTGCCATGCCAATCATTCGGCGTGCTCACCACCCGGCGCAGCGTCACGGGCGTCTAACTCGGCGCGGACGGCATCACGCACGGCGACGGTGACATCTACGGGGGCGGTTTGGGCAGCAACCGCAGCGCTGATCGTGGCACCAGTAGAGGGGGTGACGCCGTTTTTCGTGAGGCGGGCGGCGATACCTGCGGTGATAGCGGCTGCGGCACCAACCAGGACGGCGGTAGAGTCGGCGCGGCCGGTAGCAGCATAGGCCGCGGCCAGGGTTGCCAGGGCGCCTGCCACGCCGCCAAGGGATGCGTTGACCGTGTTAGCGAATCGCCGATACCAGGGCTGGGCCTCGATGGCGGTTGCGATAGCGGCTTGAACAGCATCGAGGGTGGGGTTAGTGGTCATTACTTTTCTCCTTCTAATTCTAGGATTTCAACAAACGACTGGCCGCTGGCCAGGCGCTTGTGGACGTCACCGGGGGTGAGGCCGGTGGCCTGAGCGGTTTCCAACACCGCCTGCTCATGCAGGCGGGCATCGGCGTTGAGCACGAACCCGGTTAGGGTGTCGATGGGTTCGTCAGTGGTGCGGTAACCGCTGCGGCTGGGCAGGCGGCGAGTAAGGATGGTGTGGATGTCATCAATCTTGCGCGCCAGATCCTCTTGGCGGTCTTGGGGGAGTCCCATAAAAATTCCTTCCTGTTGTGGGGCGGCAGTTGAGTATGCGTAACCCTTGGGTGGGATGAGCGTTGCTAGCTGGTCGAGGCCAAGCCAGTAGCCGTATGGCCAGAAACCGGAGTCGGCAACCCACACACAGGGGTCGCCGTTTTCGTCTTCCCCGGTGCCCATGATGGCGATGTAGTGGAATACGGTGCCGCCGGCGTATGCGGGGGAGATCGACCCGTTCACCCCTCGCGGGTAGTTGTCTGGCGGCGCAACAATATTGGCGACGACGCCGTGTCCTGCGTCAATGCTGGCTGTAATGTCGTCCCATAGCAGTTCGGTCTGGGTTGGGGTTGGCGGGTCGTTCGGCATCACCCGATACTCGTACAGGGCACCGGGGATGTGCCGGTTGAGCACCGAGGGCATGCGGTCGATACTGCTGGTGCCTTCGGTGGTCGTTCCCAGCTCAGCAGCGAGCACGGATTCGTCGATGAGTGTGCCGGTTGCCGCCCGGATCACGGTTTGACACGACGCAGGTCCACAAAAGTAGTTAGTGTCTTGGGTTACTTGGTCGCGTGAATACGGCAGTATTTTCCCTGCCATAGGGGTCTCCTTCCTGAGGATGCGTAGGGCTAGCCGGTAGCGGCGCTCACGGTCGTCAAGCCCGTTGGTGCCGCCGTTGATGCGGCGGGTCACACCGATGATGTCGCCGGCGTCGGCTAGTTGGTTGATGTCGGGGCGGGCGACTGTCCAGTAGTAGGATGCGGACAGCCACCCCCAGCGGGGTGTGGCCACCAGCTCCGGCTGGCGCACAAACACCTCCGGGTCATCCACCAGCTCCTGGTTGCGGCACCAAGCGCCGAACGCCCGAAAATTGTTTTTGCCCGTGAGCTGAATGGGGCCCGCGCCACGCCACTGCTCCCCCTCCCCCTGCCCATGCCCCAAATCAGAACGACCCCGCAAATAATAGCCAGGATCTATTTCCCGGAAATATTTCAGGCCGGCTGACTCGTGGCCGATCTGGGCTAGGAACATCGCCTGGCGCGGCAGGTTTGCGCACTGGGCGCGCTGCATGGCCTCGTTCGCCGCCGCCACGTGTTGGCTGTAGTCGATATCGCCGCCCATGATCGCGGCAAGCTGGGCGGTAGTAACGGTAACCATGGTTTCCTCCTCCCATAGAGAAACCCGGCACGGTAGTTGACCGGACCGGGGAGTTATAGGGGTTTAGTTGAATGCTAGGTACGTGACTGTGCCTACAAACAAGCTGTTGGTCGTCCCGTCATATGCCTGCAGACTGGTGACTCCTTGTCCTACAATGGTGAATTTTCCCAGCGTTTTGACTGAGTCGCTTCCCGCAGGGATGACGGCATGCAACGCGTATTCTGGCAGGAACTGGGAGGGGAGTTTTCCCATAGTGCCGGGGTAGGCGCCGATAGCGAGTATGACGATCCTGCCGACTCTTCGGGCGGAGATTTTTCCGTCAAACAGTTCTTGCTCGATTAACGTACGGCTGAGCTGGGTTTCGAACATGGCTCGGTAAACCTCCATGTTCACGGCATCCTCGTCACTATAGGCAGTACCGGTTTTTACCCTGCCGCTGTAGTCTCGCACTACTAAGGTGTTGTTAGCCACCTCTACTGAGGTTGCCGGCAGGTCGGTGATATCAGCCTTTTTATGCGTGTGGCTGGTTGCCGCTTTGCCGGCCAGTGCCGTGTCCAGGCCGGTGATTTGGCTGGTGGGATGAGTGTGTGATGCCGGCGCTTTGCCGGCCAGCGCCGCATCCAAACCTTTAATTTGGTCAGTGGTGTGGGTGTGGTGGTCTATTTGGTTATCCACATACCCTTTATGCACGGCAGCGTTGGCGTGGCGGATAGCGTCGTCAGCTATGGTCAGCACTCCGTTCGGTTGGGTTTTCACGAACCCCTGGCTGCGGTGAGCTACGCTGTACACGTTAACGCCGGCAGTGACGATGCGGGGGCTATCGGCGGTGCCGGTGAGGTCGCCTGCCAGTTGGATTTTTCCTTGCACCGTAGCGGTAGCGGGGGGCACGCCACTGGCGGCGTGGTCTGCGGATTCTTTGGCTGCCGCAGCCGACTGCGCCGCCTGGGCGGCTGACTGCTCGGCTTTCGCTACGGCGGCTTTCGCGGCGTCCCCGGCAGCAATCATCTTCCGGTACAGCTCGACAACCCGGTCTCGCTCTTCTGGGGTAAGGTCGCGGCCGTTTTCCAGTGCCTCGGCGAACGTTGTAGTGCTGGCACGGATGGCGATAGGGATGGGTTCACCTAGCGAGCCGCTGTAGTCGGGGATACACACGGCAGCGCCGAGCTCAATATCAACCGTAAATTTGCCGTTAACGACGGGGACAACAGCGGGGGCGGGGAGAATAACCGTACCGGCGCTGGTGCGGGCTTCGGGGGCATGGATTTGCAAAGCTGTGACAGCGGCTGGCTGGTTAGTTATTAGCCGCAGGTCACCGGTGATGGTGGGCATGGTGGGGCCTCCTAAGGGCAGTGGCGGTGGTTAGGTGCTGGGCAGGATGATAACCGTCGCGGACTTATAGGTTTGGAAGATTCCGCCAGTGGCGGACTCGTGGTAGCGGTTACCAGCAGTGATATCGGCGCAGGAGACATCTGTGGCGCCCTGAGTAGCAACAGCAATCATGAGAATAGAACCGGTCCAGTCGCCTTTGGCCTCGAATCTGGCACCAGATCGAACTTGCAGCCCGGCGCTGAACCATTTGAGAGTACCCCATGCTTCGCCGTTGTTGATCCTGCCGGATGAGCCGGTGAAGATGTTGGCGCCGCCAGTGTCAATGTGCAGGATGCGGGGCATACCCTGCACCGTGGTTTGCAAAGCTTCGATCGCTTTCCTATCGGCAGCGCGGGCGGCTTGATCTGCTTCTTTGGCTTTTTGGTCAGCGATGCGTGCGGCAGCATCGGCTTCCTTCGCTTTCTTGTCTGCGTCGTCAGCGGCGGCAGCTGCTGAGGCAGCTTTGGTGTTTGCCGTGGCAGCTGCTGAGGTGGCACTGTTAGCGGTGGTTGCCGCGGTTTCAGCGGTTTTGGTTGTAGCTAGTCGGCGGCGGCGTTCCTGTTCTATTTGGCCGAGGATGGTATCGTTGTGGGATCGGAGGCTATCAGCATCAGCGATCATTTGGCCACCAACGTGCACCCGCCAGCCCACCGCGGCAGCGTCGCCGCTTGTCATGTCTATAGCGGTTACCGGCAGGGCGAGGGTTTTCCCCCAGATCAGCACGTCGACGAGGCTGGCGGTGTCGAAGTCGACACCTGGACGGAATTTTCCTAGGCCACGCCCCATAATGTCACGCTCAAAGAAAACGGCGCCTTCGACCCGGTTTTGGGCGGCGTCGATGATGGATTCAAGATTGGACTGTTGGGCGTTCAAGTCGATGCGGGCGTCGGCGCGGACGAATCCGATATCGAACCGCCCCGTGGGGCGCCGATCTGGGCGGTAAATGTACCCCTCTTGCAGACGCTCGTCTTGTTGGGCTTGTTCTCTGCCCTCGGGGATGTCCACTTGGAAAACTCCATACACGTAGGTGGAGGTGCGGCGGCCGACGGTCATCTCACCGCCATCGGCAATAAGCGTGGGCCTCATCACGGCACCTCCTTTGCTTGTTCAACCATTACAACTACGGTGGGCAGCGCCAGTGTCAGGCCGACGATTGGCGTGTCGCCTGGCCACCACATTCGGGCGGTGATGATAACGCCCGCCGCGGCCGCAGGTTGGGCGATCTCTTCTAGCAGCGGCCCATCCGTGGGGCGCAGCAGGATACGCGGGGAGGGGCGTCCCGTCGGGGTGGTCGCTACTTGGATCGGTAGATCCTTGGTGATCCCAGCAACCCGGAACGCCGCATCTAACGACTCGGCAATCAGCCGTCGGATGGTGGCCTCGGCGGGGCCATCGAGGGTGGCGCCGTCAGCAACAGTCACCATTTTCATCCCCGCGAGCTGGCGGGGCGTCGAGAACACCACCTTGGTGTTTTCCGGCCCCACCCAGTCACGCTCAAACCGTTTAAACGACTGTTGCCACGTGGCCGGGGCAGACATCGCGGGAAACCTCGACAACAACTTCGTTAGCCCCACACCGTGGATTGTGAGGGTGGCGGGAGCGTCGGCGTCACCCCTGGCCACGGTATGGGTCACCCAGTACACCCGGCGCGGCACACCTGCGCGTTCTATGGCCACGAAGCGGGTCCGATCGGCGACGGGAACGAGTTTGCCTTCGGGACTGAGTACGCCGAGCTGTTTGGCGATGAGCTCGGTGACGACGGGGTGGATGATGCCGCGGCTGCTGCGGCACAGGACTGTGAGTTCTAGGGAGCCTGGGTCGTTGCGGGTTTCGGGCGCCACCATGGATACCACGGGTGGCAGGTCCATGAGGGGGTTGCCGTCAGCGTCGAGCAGGCCTATCCACTGGCCGGTGTCGGCAATGATCTGCTCACGGTGTTTACGGTGGGCTGTCCAGTCAATCATCTGTGTCACCTCCAGGGGTCGAGGGCGGAAACGTACCAGGTGGCTGTCGCGCCTGCGGGTAGCTGGTATGTGCGCTGCCCGCCTGCTGGCACCCCCTCAGGCAGGTATGGGATCTGTTGCCATAGGGCGTGGTCAACACCGCCGGCATCGTCGATGATGGCGCAGGAGTCGGTGGGGGTGAGGAGCAGGCGTCGGCGTTCGGAGGTGGTGGGCAGGGTTAGGGTAGCGCCAGAGGGAAGGGTGATAGGGCCACCACCACCTTGCCAGGCGATTTCCAGGTAAGCGGTGGTGTCGCCGAAGTTTGAAACGTTGATCTTGCCGGTGCCGGTGTATGGGCCTACCTTCCAAACACCCTCATCAGCAGCTAGCGGGATGCGCAGCTCTAGGCCGCTGGAGCGGCTGTACACCTCGGCGGGGTCGGTGATGGTGCCGTCTAGCCGGCATCGGAGCCTAGCTACGCCGCGGGGCGTGGCGACCGCTAGCTGCCCTAGCCTGCGGTGAGAGAACGCCCTGCGCAGCTCGAAGGCCAGCGTCTCCGCGGGCTTGGTGGGGGTGGAGTCTATCACCAGGGCAAGCGACCCGCGGATCGGCTCGATAACGTGCGATTCGAGTAGTTGCCCCGGCATGCCCACCGCAACGTAAGCACGCTCCTTGACGCTACCGACGAGCTTGTCGACGCCGCCCTCGGCAACCTCGATCTGGCCGCCGGTGAGGGCGAAGGTTTTACCGTCAGGCGACACGTAGGTCATCTCATACACGCTTGCCTCCTTCCCTTTCTAGATTCGGGCGTTCACATAGTCGGCGCCGGTGGCGGCCTTCACCGCCTCGGTCGTGATGCGCGCAACATCGGCACGTGTAAAGGTGGTCACGCTGTCAGGGATGCGCACATTAATGTCGATGGTTTTTACCCCGGCTTGGGTGGCGCCGGAGCGGGCGGCCTCCACCAGCGCGCGGGTATGCGCCAGCTGAGCTTCAGCAGCCTGGGCTTGGCGGGCCGCCAGCACCAACATGGCATCACGCTTGGTGGCCGCTACGCGGGCGGCCTCGGTGAGGGCGTCGATCTCCGCCTTGGTGGTGGCCTCAGCCAGCTGCTTTTGCAGGTTCGTGTAGTCCGCTTGGGCTTTCAGTGCCTCGGCTTTCGCCGCACCTGCTAGCTCTAGCTGTTGCCGCTGGGTGTCGAGGAGGAGTTTTTGGGCATCAGTGGCGAGCCCTAGCCGGTCGGTACGGTCCGTGGTTTGCCGCTGGATAGCGGCGATTTTTGATTCCACGCCGTGGGCCATACCGCCCAGGACGGCGTCGGTCCATTGGTCGGCAAGCTTGGCGCCGCCGATGGCCGCCTCGGCACCGTATTGGGGGGTGAGCGCGGCGCCGCCGATAGCGAGCGCCCCGCCACCCAGGCCGCCCAAAACGACCCCGGCTTTCTGGGCTAGGCCCATGCCTTTCCAGGCTTCCTTCACGGACTGCCTGTTGTTGAAGAGGTCGAAGCCGCCGCGCACTAGGTCGCCTAGGCCGCCGAGGGCGATGGTAGCACCGGGGATAGCGCCCAGGGGGCCGCCGGCCGCGAAGCCTGCGGCACCACCGGCAATGCCAGCAGCGAGCTTGCCTAGGCCGCCGAGGAGTTTCCCGATGCCGCTAAAGCCAGCGCTAGCGCCCTGGGCTGCGCTGGGTGTCAGCCCGTACAGCTGGGCGGTTTGCTGCGTGAGCGCCTCGGTTTTGATCCTCAGCATTTCCGCGGTGTTCGCCTGGGTCAGGGTGGCGTCAGCGACGTCCAGCTGGGCTAGGGCCTGTTTCTGGGTGGCGGCGTGCTGGTCGGCTGCTGCCTGGGCGCGGGCCTCGGCAACCGCCCACTCCGCGGCCTTCACCGCTGCGGTCTGGGCAACCACCGAGTCAGCAACCTGGCCGATCGAGAACACGCCCGTGGTACGGAAACGGTCGAGGGCGGCGCCCATGGCCTCAATGCCGGTCGCCCCCAGCAGCGCCTGCTGCTTGCGGGTTTCCGCCAGCTGTTTCTCCGCCTGGGCCACCGAGATAGCGCCCTGTGCGCGGGCAGTATGCACATCCCATTCCGCAGTTTGCAGGTCCAGCAGAGATTTTTGCAGCGCTAGGCTGTTGCGGATCTGCGATTGTTGCAGCTCCCCTATGGCCTTGCGCTCACTATCGGCGAGATCTGCGGCCTTACCGAGGGTGTCGAAGAACTCACCGAAGTGCCCAGCAGCGGACGCTAGGTGCCCGCTCACGCCGTCGATAAGGTCAGCCAGGGCCTGGTAGTAGGCTGCGGTGACTGTGCGCTCGGCTGCCTCTAGTCGCTTCGCGGAGTCGGCGGCTTTCTTCCTGGCCTCAGCCAGCTTTTCTTCCTGCTGGGCGATCTTCTCGGCAGCTTCCTGGGATTTCTCCGGGGCATCCTCACGCACCTTGGCGAGGTTACGTTCGGCGTCGGCGACATCTTCGGCACTGGCCCTGTCTTTACTGCGGGCTTTCCGCAGCCGATCCTGGGCGTCGATCAGTTTGTCGGCGTTGTCACGCTCGGTTTTCGACAAATCCTTGCGGGCTTTGGCCAATTCCTTCTCGGCGTCGGCGATATCTTTGGACTCATCGGCAATGGCCTTACGGGTATCCACCAGCCCCTTTTCAGCGTCGATCACAACCTGGCTCTTGCCGAGGAAGCCGCCGCCCCAGGCGGCTAACTCTTTAGACCCGGCGCGTACTGGTTTGTCCAGTTCTTTCGCAGCTTTGACGAATGCTGTGGTTGCCGTCGCCAGTGCCGCGGTGAGCTTGTCGACGGCGCGGGCTAGTTCTGGGGACGCTGCCTGCAGCTGCCCGCTACGGGCCGCCTGGCTCAGTGATGGTGGCAGCACCATCTCTGGGCGACCAGAAAGGTTGACCGCCACGCCACCGTGGGGCAGGATGCCACCCTGGTCATAGATTTTCGCCCCTAAGTATTTGATGGCCAGGTCATGGAGGGATTGGGCTTCGCCCCAGCTCACGCTGGTGCCACCGCCGGTGAGGCTACTAAACGCCAGCTCCAGGGCGGGGAGGTTCAGGTCAGCGGCACTACCGGAAAAGTGCGCCCAGTTGGTGAACCCCCGCCCGTCGAGGGGGCCGGCACCTCGCCCGATGGTGAGGCCACCACCGGTGTTACCGCCGGATTCAATATAGGTGCCATCAGGCAGCCGGAGGGCGGTATGCCCGTTGGCGCCACCACCATTGTCCCACCAGCCAATCTGGAAATCGGTGGGGTTGCCGCGGCCAGGCAGGGCGCCATGGGCGGCAAGCCATGGGCCTTCCGTGGCGGTGCTCATGCGGGACTGGAAGATCGGGGCGCCCTCCCAAGAGTTCACCGCGGCGCTCACGGCGCCGGAGCAATCCACGCCAGCCGGGGAAAACCCGCCCAGGATGTAGGGGGTGCCATCCAGCGGGGCCAAATCAGTCTTAACCTTCTGCACCCGCCCGCCCGTAGCGCGGCGGGGCAACTCGTTATAGAGGGCTGCCAGGGCGCCTGGCCCATCACCCTGGTTCAGGTGGTGCAGGGTGCGGTCGTATCGTTCAGCTGAGCGTCGGTTGATGACCCACTCGCCGGCATCCACCCACGCCAGGGGCGCGCCTTGGGGGGTGACCGCCAGGATGCCATCGGTAGTGTCGGTGCCGGGGCCGGCTGTTGGTAGTCGGCCACCAGCCGCTTTCCCTGAAAGCCCGGTGGCTTTCGCCGCTATGCCCACAACGTTTACCGGCCCCATAGCCGTCAGCGAAACTAGCGCGTTCCAGAGATCCCGGATTTTATTATGCGCGGGCGCGGTGTTCGCATCGACGGTCGGCATCGCCGTGGTGCGGGTGAGCGAGTCCAGTTGCTCCTTGGTGGTGTTGAATCCGGCGTCGAACAGGTCTTTGTTCAGTTCGGCCTGGGGTCGGGCGGACAAGCCTGTCAGGTAATAGAGGTCGCCTTTAGCGATCTCCCCAGTCTTGAGGAAATCATCAATGATGAGCTGGGCCTGGGGAGAAGGCCGCTGGATCGCCAGATCATCAACCAGGTTTTTGGCAGCTGCCACGTTGGTCGTGAACTTCGTGTCGTCCAGCAGCAGTTTCACGTCGACTGGCTTGTCGCCGATAGCGTCGGCTTTCGCCGCCACTTCCCCGAGCTTGGCCACGGCGTCAGCGTCGGTGGCGGTCAGCTTCATATTGATGCCATCAGGCAGCTTTTCCGCCTTGATGCCCAGGTCTTTGAGCACGCCCATGGCCTGGTCGCCCACAGCCTTGACCTCAATGCTGGTGCCGGCTTCGAGTGGGTATAACTGCGACCATACCGTGGCCAGTTCCTTCTTGGCACCCTCACTGTTGACGCCAACCAGGGTAGTAATCTCTTTAGGCAGCACGCCGTAGGTGTCAGCTAGGTGTTGGACCTGCTCCGCGGTCAGGCCGAACTCCTGGCCGATAGTGGCAAATGAGCCCTGCATCTGCTGGTAGGCCTCATTAGTATTACCGCCCGCGGTGGCGACCTTTTCCAGCTCCTGCCGCATCGTCGAGAGCTTCTTACTCAGCTCTCTAGCGGAGGCGTTCGTCATGTCTAACTTGCCGGCAGCCAGGTCACCCAGGTTCGCACCCAGCTGTTCAACCGGGTGGTTCGCGGTTTCGGCGGATTTCACCATTTCATCCACAGCCTGGGCAGCGGAAGCCATGGCTTCTTCTGCTGCTACGGGTGCCAGGCCCATAGCCTGCATGATCGACTCCAGGGCAGCCAGCCGGTCATTGGCATTGGCCGACGAATCCGCCAGAACATCAATGCCCTTGGCAGCTTGGGCGGCAGCAGGGTCAACCCGGCGCGCAGCAGCTATCGTGTCTTCGATCTGCTTCCGCGATTTCTCCAGGTAGCCCGCAGCACGCTCGCCTTCCTCACCAGCAGCACGCAGCTCGGCAACGAGTTTCTTATAGTCGTCACCGCCCTCGGCAACGATGCTGTTGAGGTTTTCCATGCTCAGGCCAGTGGCGGTGAGCTTAGCTTTCAGCACTTCGTAGGCGTCTGATATTTCAGATGCACTGCGCGTCGCTTCCTGCTGTTCCTTCAAGGAAAGGCTGTTCCATTCGGAGGACGCGCGAGTGGGATCCGCATGAGAGATGAATCCCTCTCGGGCTTTGCCGACAGCAGTGAGCTGGGTCAAGCTGGCATCGGCGAGTTGTTCTGCCGCTTTTTTCGCCTGTTCGGTTAGGGCGCCGGTGGTACCGGAAACCGCTTTGGCCAAGTCGTTTTGGGCGGCCTGGGTTGCTTTTGTTGCCGACGCTAGTTTGCGCTGGGCTTCGGTGGCGGCGTGGTTGGCCTCGATGAAGCCTCCGACGACGGCGCCTGCCACCATGAAGCCGATAGCTAGCGGGCCACCAAGAGCATCACCAACGGCTCCCGCGGCAGATCGCATCAACGACAAGCCACCTTTGGCAGCGCCTGCAGCGGCATTACCTATTTTCGCGGCGTTGGAGGCAATGGTGTTGCCCGCGTAAAAGTAGCGTTTAGCCGCGACTTGCATAGTCTCAGACCCGGAACTAAATGCCTCCCGTGATCTGCCTAATGCCTGCGTCAACCCGTTGGATGATGTAATCATGTATTGGGTTTTCGCGTCGTATTCGCTGATCGCCTTACCACCTTTTCGGTAGTATTCTTGCAGGTCAGCAACGCCCTGTTTCATCGTGGCCATCGACTGGGTGGCTTGCTGGATTTTCGTAGGGAAGTCTGTCCAGTTTTTCAGGGCCATGACTGCTGCGATGCCGAGCAGGGGGCCGGTGAAGTCGTTGGCGAGTGTGGATGCGAGACCGGCTACAGGGGTTAGCACAGTGATGAGCCCGTGGACGGCGCCGGATGCTAGGTTTATGCCTGATTCGGCGGCGGGGCCAATCTTGCCGAGGGCGGCAGTGCCAGCGTCGGCGGCTGCTACCAAATCGTCTTGGAGAGCCTCAAACAGGCCAAGGGTGAGGTCCTCTTTGGCGTTGGCGAGGCGTTCCAGGGCACCTGGCAGCCCTTTGGTTTGGGCGGCTGCTACCTCGGCGGCCTGCCCCTGCCGGGTAACTGCCTCCTTGAGGGCATTGAATTCTTCGGTGGTTTTACCAGCAGCGATAGAAGCGAAACGCATGGCGTCGGAGCCGAACAAAGTGGCGGTCGCAGCCTGGTATTGTTCTTCCGTCATGCGGTTCGATGCGGCGTTCAGCTGGCCAATCAGGGACGGCAGCCCCACGAATTTGCCTTTAGCATCGTAGACGGTAAGCCCCAGATCATGGATCGCATTTTGCGCGGGTTTGCCCTGGTCAGTGAGCGCCAACAGAGATGTTTTCAGCAGGGTACCGGCGTCGGAGCCGGTGATGCCGGCGTTGGCGAACATACTGATTGCGGTAGAGGTGTCGTCGATACTCACGCCGAAAGCGTGTGACACCGTGCCGGCCTGCTGGAGGGCCTGGGCCACGTCGGTGATCTCCGCAGCAGAAGCATTTGCCGAGCCGGCGAGAATATCGGATACCCGGCCGGCTTCTTGGGCACCCAAACCAAATGCTTGCAGAGCCTGGCCTTGAATGGTAGCGGCCTGGGCGGCATCAATCTGGGCGGCAGCAGCCAACTGCAATGTCCCCTTGGAAGCTTCCATGGACTGAGCGACGGTCAGGCCGTTCTTAGCGAGCTCGGTCATAGCCGCTGCGGCATCAGATGCCGACGTACCAGTGAGACTAATATCGTTGCCGAGTTCCCTAGCCTTGGCTCGCACAGCGTCCATCTGCCCCGCGGTCGCCTGGGACACCGCCGCCATGGTATTCAACTGGCTTTGGTACTCGGTGCCAACAGACACAATATCGCTGGCGACGCTGCCAAGGCCGAGGGCGACGCCAATACCTGCGCCGAGTTTCCCAGCGACACCCAGGGCACTGCCCAAACTGGTTTCTAGCGCGCGGTTGAATCCTTTAGTGTTTGGCTCAACCAAAATATCAATTTTGCCGCCGGCCATTATGCCCTCCTCTTAACTGCCTAGTTGCCGCGCATGCGCAGGAACTCCGTGATGGTGATCTTCTTTCTTGGCGGGGCAGCTATTTTCTCCGCCGCTTGGGTGGCTGCCTGCACCAGCTGCTGCTGCAGCGCAGGTGGGCGGACCGCGACAGGCCACAGCTGCGGCTGGCCTGGGGGCTTTACACCCAGTAGCTTCTGGCGGGTTTTCTCCGCCTGCACTTCGGGGTCGTCCGGGTCGGTAATCCACGACCTGTATTCGGAGTTCAGCCAGTAGTCCTCCCTGTCCACCAGGCGGGCGATGTTTTCGTCAGTAGGGGTCCACTCATCCAACCCATCAGCCAGTATCGTCAGGTCAACCCACCACATCTCCGCCAGGCATTGCCGATAGTTCAGGTGGTATTTGGATTGGAACCCGACCAGCCGCCTAGCAAACTCTTGAGGGCTGATTAGCTGGAGGATGTAGGAAAAAAATTGCCATCGGCATCCCGGTAGCCGCAGATCTCGCCGATGACATCGAAAACCCGCATCACTTCAGCGAGGCTTAGCGTCATGAGCTTGTCAACAAAAGCCGCCTGGTCTTCCTTGGGGGAATCGGATACCAGGGCGATAACCCGCGTGGCTTGGTCGTGCACTGCTTCGTCAGCGTGGTCAAACAGCGCCCGAACAATGTCGTGCGCTTCCTGGCCGGTGAAATTCCGGCGCAGCGAAAGATCAACGCCGAGCAAGGTAACAGGTACGGGGTCGCCGCCGTTGATCGAAAGAGCGCGTTCAAAAAGGTCGATTTTTTCCATGAGGTTTGGTTTCTCCTAGTGTTTGGAAGGAATAAGGGTTCGGGCACTGGCCAGCACCCAGACGCCCTATATGAGGCCAGTCAGCGTGTCCCGGAGGTCGTCAAGCACCTGTGGTGGGTGGCTGGGAGGTTTAGCCGGCCAAATAGGGCCCATAGCATCTGCTGCCCAGCGCGGCACCAAATGTGCATGCAGGTGAGGGATGGTTTGGGTTGCTGCCGCCCCGCTGGACTGGATGATATTTAGCCCATCCGGGGTGACAGCCGCACGTAGCGCCGCGGCAACCCGCAAGACAGTGCGAGATAGGTGTGCAGCGGTTTGCTCCGGCAGCTCCCAAATATTGGGTATGTGCTGGCGGGGAACCACCAGGGTGTGGCCAAGAGCCGCGGGTCGAAGCTGGAAAAACGCCACGGCATAGTCATCGCGGTACACCACCCGCGCAGGCCCCTCCCCCATGATGATTGCGCAAAATGGGCATGAAGTCTCCGCCATCAGGGCACGGTAATGCCCGCGGGTAGCTCGGGCAGGATTTCCTCGAACCCCTCAAGGAAGGAGGTGTCAAATTCCCAGCCGTCCAGGTTCTGGCCGTCCAAGGCGGCGCGCTTCGCCGGCGACGGCAAAGTCACGCGAGGGCAGTAGAACGCCGTCTTGGAAACGCCGTCATCGAACCGGCAGAAAAAGGCGAATTCCTCGCCAGGCCCAAGCTCGACGACGTAAAGGTCTCCCTTCTTGGTGATCTTGCCGCCCTGTAGGCGGGTCAGCAAGGTGGCCTTCGAGTTGTCGACGGCACGGTACTTCATACCGGATTCCAGGGCGTCGCGGATGATCTTGTAGACGGCATTGCGCTTGTTCCAGATTTTCTTCTTGGTGACCTGCTGCTCGGTGGTCACCTCAATGCCGGCCTCGATACCGCCGTAGGCGTCCCAACCGGTGAGGGTAGCAGCAAACGGGTCGGTGGGCATGGCGGTGCCTACGGGGGCGCGGAAAGCATCGCCGTCCAGCCACACGTGGGCTTTTTTGGAATCAGCAAAATCAGACATGATTCACTCCTAACAGTTTAGATTGTGCGCCTGCGCAGGTGGACACCAACGCGAACAGGCGCGTAATAGATGATTCGATCAAGACCCCGGCCTTTGTCTTCCAGCTGGATGGGGCCGTCCACCCAGTGGGCGGACCAGGCGTGGGTGTCATCAACGATGACGTTTTTCGCCCTGGCCATCAGCTCCCCGGCGCGGGTGGCGAGGTTCCAGGCGGTGACGTCGGGGTCTTCGGGGATGCGGGTAACATCAGGTCGGGGCACCCATGGGGTGATTTGGATGAGCACCCGGTGCAGCCTAGGGTCGCCGCCCTGATGTCCTACGGCTTTGACTGTGACGTGGGGTTTGGTGAGCGGGTCGGGGACTTCACGGCAAGTGACGGCACCACCGTGTAGTAACCGAACGAATTCAGCATCGGCCAGTAGATGTTTGCGTACTTCTCCGGGGATGTAGGCGGTGGGAATTATGGCGCTCATCGGGGCCTCATGCCTCGGTAGCGGCCGAATCGCATGGCGGTGCCGGTAAGGGTAGCGTGGGCGGGGGTGTCGGCGGTGCCGTATTCTTTGTGGATTGCGAGTTCGTCGTTGTCAACGACCCGCACCATGGTGCCACGCACGTTGGTGCCGATGCCGTCACGGTAGTCGCCGGTGAGGACGGGGGCGGTAGCTTTAGCTTGGTTGGCTATCTCCTGGGCGATTTTCTTTCGGGCTGGCACTGTTTGGCGCCGCAGCTCGCGGAGTATTCGGCGCCGGTACAGGGTGAGTTTCGCTTTCGCCACTAGGAACCTCCTTTGTCTCCTTCTCGGCCGCTTCGGCGGCTTGGGCGGCTTGTTTCTTGCGGATGTCGGCGAGATGGTAGGGGCTGCCGGCCGCGGTAAAGAAGGGATTGCCGGCGTCGTCGGTGCCGTGGTAGATGCCGTCGTGGACGCCTTCCTCCTCGGGCAGCAACTGCTCGGCCTGGGTGGTGGGAATGGTTTCGGTCATGGTTGTTCTTTCTCCTTTGCTCTGCGGACTCGTGCCGCAATGTAGTCGGGTGGGCGGCCGGGGATGCCGCGGGCGATGCCGTCGCTGATGCACTGCCACACCCGACCGTCGGGGCCGATGAGTTCGTCTTTGGCGGTGATGTCAAGGTCGGCCACAATGACGTCTGTGGGGGCGAACATGACGAGGCGTTCGTCGCGGACGCCGCCGGTGGGTGTGGTTTCTTGCATGCCGGTCCAGTAGGCCTCTTGGACGAGGCCGGTGCCGGCAATGGGTTCGTAGGTGGTGGCGATGATTTCCCCGGTGGCGGGGTCGTCACGGGTGATGGTTTGCCGCCGATACTGCCACCCAGGTTGGAATAATATTCGAGGGGTTAGCATCGGTCCTCCGGTAGTGTAGGCGCCGCTTTGCGACGGATACTCCAGGCACCCTGGGCCAACTGCGGGGACAGCAGGACGATCTCGTCGGTAGTAAGCCAGAGTCTTGAGCCTTGCCCTAGGCCACCGTCAGTTTCCCACTGCATAGTCACTTCGGGATAGGCCAGCTGGGTGAGCCCGCCCCTGTCTTCTTTGGCGATAGCGCGGGTCACCATGTCCTCCACGACGCCGGCAACAACCTCGGCGCTGAGCCGGTGTTGCTGGATGCGGGTGGGGATGCTGGGGAACCGCTGGAGGACGATGTGCTCTGCCCGGTCGATGAGGCGTTTTGCCTCCTCCAGGCGGATGTCATCGAGGTGTGGCCACAGGGTTTTAGGGTCGGCGGTGAGCCAGGTGGCCATGGGGGTTACTCCTCCACCGGCTGGGCTACCGCGGTGACGTCTGCGATGATTTCAGCTTTGGTTTTGCCTTTGACGTCGATACCGAGCTGAACAGCGGCGGTGACCCAGTCAGCTTTCGGGGCACCATCGGCTGGCAGCTGAATTGGCGTCTCTGGCTGCGCTGTGGGGTTTTCCTGGTCGAGGATAATGTAGCCTTGCCGCTGGTAGTATTCCAGCCGGTCGTCGGGGACGTCGGTGCAGACGCCGCCGACGAACAAATCGGCGCCGATGGGGCCGGTGTAGCCCTCGACGGGGGTTTTCACGATGGCCATGATGATTAGGCCCCGATCTTGACGTTGCGCAACACAGCGGCGGCCTTGGTGGATTTGAGCACCGGAGCAACGGGGCCCAGTTCTATTTCGCCGCGCTTCACTGCGCCGGAGGTGCTGAAGTCGGGCAGCCAGGTGCGCAGCATTTGGCCGTCGGTGGTAGTCACGCCGTGGAAGCCGTCTAGGCCGATGCGTACAGCATAGATGCTGGTTTTGCCCGCAGCCATGGGGATCACCGGGTCATTTGTGCCGGCTTTCTCACCGGCATCCGCAAGGATGACGTTACCGAGCATTTCCCGGGTGATTTCATGGCCACCCGCACCCAATAGCCCCTCGACCGGCTGTTGCGTGTACAGGTTGGCCCGGCGCGCTGCTGCCCGGATCTTCGCCAGCACACGCTTATTGCAGAGCAGCAGAGTGGGCGGGCCATCCAAGGCGCTGAGCAGTTCATCCAGGTCGTCGAGGATAGCCAGCGCGGTGTCGGCGGTGGTGAGGGCAGTCCAGTCTTTCTCCCCCGTGGCGTTCAGCTCGGTCACGGAGTCCTTCAGTGCTTTGTCCAGACCGTCAAAGCCTTTGGCGTCGACCGCGGTGTCGCCGGTGATGATCGCGTCGTTGAACTTCGCATTGGTGGCTTTGATGAGTTGGGAGGTCTGCAATGCCACCTCGTCGCTGGCTGCGGGGCCGAGGTGAGCGAGCACCCGATCCACTTCAAACGTGCCGCCCAAAGGTTTGAGCTCCACGCTTTTCTTGACGGTCTTGACTTCTTGAGGGGTGTATTCTTTGCCGATTTCGCGGAATTCGGCGCCCCGCTGGGTGACTAGCCGGCGGTAGCCGTATTCGAGAGTAGCGCCGCCGCCTGCGGGGTTGACCGCGGTATCAAAGATCAAAGCATCTAGCAGCGGGGAGTTTTTACGGAACTCGTCGATAACCATCGGGTCGTAGTCTTCTAGGGTGTTGAGTTTGGCGTCTGCCAGGGTAGTAGGCATGGCGCGATCCTCCTTATCTTTTATGTGATGTTGTAGTGGTTACGGAGCGCCTCGGTGAGGCTGCGGGGGGCCGGCTTGCCGCCGGCGTGTTGCCCTTGGGAGGGGTCGACCGGCGGCTCACCCAGCGCCGCGGCTAAGGCCTTGGCGTCGGCGGCAAGTGCTTCCGGGGTTGAGCCCTGAAGCCGACCGGCCAGATCAGCGGGCAGTCCCGCAGTTTTCAGTGCTGCGGCGACCGCCGCCTGGTGTTGTTGTTCGGCGATCTGTGCTTCCAGAGCCGCCACGCGATCTTGGGCGGTTTTAAGGTCTGCCGCGGTTTTCTCCTGCTCTGTCATCTGGGCGCGCTCGAACTCCGCCAGGCGCGCCTTCAGCGCGGTGTTTTCTTCCTCGAAGGCCTGCCGTTTATCACGCTCTTTAGCAAGATCAGCAAGCACTTGGGTTTTCGAGCCTCGACCGTTCGGGTCGCCGTCGCTGTCCCCGTCACTATCGCTGTCGCCGTCGGTGTTGTTGGTGGCTGATGTGGTTTCGCCTTCCCGCTGCCGGCCACTGGCCTGGGGGGTAGAAGCTGCCCCCTCGGCGGCGCTAGAGCCGCCGGCTAGTGGCTCCTGGCCGTCGATGGGGGGCTGCGTGATGCACCGAATATGATAACGCATTAGGCCGGTGACAATCATAGATCTTCCTTCCTTCTTTGTTTTTGGGCATAGAAAAACCGACCTCCGGTGTTGGGGGTCGGTGTCACAAGTTTTTAGGGGTTACCAGAGTGGGCAGCTGAGGGGCGGCGGGGCGGCGTTTTGGTACTTTTCTTTCCGGTCGCAAGGCTTCCACATGCCAATACCCGCGAGCGCATCTGCGTATTCTTCGGCCTGCTCACGTGGCCACCCCATGGTATCCATGTAGGATTGCACGATGGTGTCCCAGGGAGCATCGATAGGGGCATCTGTGAATAACATAATTGCAATGCTACACCTGGGTAAAAAATTCATCAAGAGCAGGCATAATATACTGCGCAAATTCGGAGTCCTGCCACTGTATGCTATCTAGAACATGCTCCTGGCCCCGGTGAAAATTCAGGGTGTTTACCAGCCTCGGTACTCCGGTTTTAGTAGTCACCCACTGGGCATACGCCCGAGCAAAAAGCTCATCATCTAACAAAAGATAGATTTGGGTGTGACTCTCCGTCAGATTCCCCGCATACGTTGCAATCTCACGTGTCGACGGTGCTTGCCGAATCGCAGCAAGCACGGGCTTCATCTCTGGCAGGGCTTCATATTCCCATTTGATGAGATGTCCCAGCTCGTGAAGGACAGTTAGCTCCTGTCCCTGGAAAGTCCCGTTAATCGTTACTCGGTAACACGTAATCCCATTTTCAACGGTTCGGTACGAAGTTCCGCGGATCGGACTCTCTTCCACTTTCGTCCCGAGGCGATCACGACCGTTCATTAGCTCGATTTTGTATTCGTCGGGGAGGAACGTTTTCTCTTGGTGCGCGTCATCCATATAACTCAGTGCCCGGTTGACAACCTTGCGGAATTGCCTGGGGGTCGTGGTTATACGCTGGGAATACTCGTGTTTCAGCCGAGCGTCAATCTCGGCGCCGAGGGCGGGTTTAGCTTGATCGTCAGCGCTGCTTCCTGCGGAGAGCACAATGCTGGGTCTGGTGTCGATCCTGCGTTTGGCTGCCAGAACAGCGGGATCACGTTTCGCCCATGACCACTTACCAGATAGGTCTGGTGTGGCGTCGGTGAGGAAGCCGTTCTTATGTAGCAGCGCTATGGCCAGGTCGCGGTCGTCGCCGGCGATGCGGTAGATTTCTTCCGGCATCAGCCTAGCTACCGACGTGCGACGGTACCTGCCACCGGCTTTTTGCAGCGACGCACCGTATTGTTCCCGCAAGTATTCAGACGCCCAACCGCGCTTGGTGGTGCCTTCGGTGGTGATGAGTCGCCGCCTACCACCTACCGAGGTGATGGCTTTCATCCCCCGGCGGGCGTTCACAACCTGGTTGATGTCCACCCCGTCCCGGATAGCCCTGGCGCCCGCTTTAGTGAACACCTTGGCCTGCTGTTCCGGGGACAAATCATCGAAATACGCTTTAGCATCAAAGTAGAAAAGCTTATGCATATCCGACGTAGCCTCAGAGACCGGAATGGCGGTGCAATCACACCCCGGGTGCCGAAGAAATTTCATGCGGCTGCTGCCCTTTTTGCCGGCCAGGATGGCGCATCTAGCGCAGCATGGGGGGCGAACCACCCGCACCCATGTGGTGCCAGGCCTGGCGGCCAGGTGGGTGAGTATGGCCATGCGGGCGGCATCAGAGATAGCGGTTTGAGTGGCGGTTGCGAGCATCACGCCCGCGTGGTGCCACGCCTGCGCCCGCTCCGTGATAGGGGCTTCGGCGTCGACCAGTTCGGTGATTTTTTGGGCTTGGGCGTAGGCGAGGCCCATCACGGGGTCGCCGCTGCCTGTTACCCCGGCGAACGCCTCCGGGTCCGCCGACAGCTCCGGTACCGCATCATAGTGTTGTAAGTCCAGCGCAACGTCCGCCGACGCGACTGCTGCTTGGGCCGCCAGTAGTTGCCCGTGGGTCACCATCTCGGTGAGCGGCAGGGCATGGCTAGCGAACCAGCTATTGGGGTCCTGCGGACTGTTGGGCCGCCAGGCCGCGAGCACCCGCCGGACTATCTGGGCGATAAGGCGTTGCCGGTAGTCGGCGGCGGCCTGTAGTTGTGGGGGGAGCCTGGAGTACTGGGAATCCAGCATGATGGTAGGCCTCCCTCCACACCGCTAGACGACGGGCGGTTACGGTGGTTCCGCCTTGTCGTCGGCGCCGCGTTCGAGCTTTTCGATGATGCCGCCCATGCTGTTTTCCTGCTCCAGCCATTCGAGTTCGCGGTCGATGCGTTGTTGTGGCCATCCCATCTCGGCCATGGCCCCGCGCACTGACATGAACGGCCTGCCGCCAGTGCTCTTTTGCAGCGCATCGGCCCTCTGCGATTCCGTGGGGGTGCCGGGGTTTTGCCATAGGGTGCTGATTTTGCCGTCGGCTTCCCAGCTGCCGGTGCGGATCCGCTCGGCGATGCCGAGCGCCCACGCCCACCCAGCGCCCATGAGGACGTTCAGCCGCTCCACCTGCTTGACCAATCTGGATTCATCAGCGCGGATAGCCCCTTCGGCGGCGGGGTTGGCAGTGTTCTGCCCCATCATCCGCACCGGCAGGCCGGTCACGGTTGCCGCCTGTTCGGCCAGCATCTTGATCGTGTCGTGGAAACCCGTCAATTGGGCGCCCGACAGCTGCTCGATCCTGGCGTCTTTGCTGGAGATCGCCCAGATGGCACCTAGATAAGTCTCCCAGGGGTCGTCGATTTGATTGCCGTCAGCGTCCACAAAATCTTTCTGAGTTACACCCAGAGCCACTTTCTGAGGCGTTGCCACAGTCTCCATGGCTAGCTGGAGCTGCAGCATCACCCGGCCCGCCATATCGACCAGCGGCCGAAGGTCAGCGAGCTGAGTTTCACCCGACCATTCCCCGGTTCGTGGACGATTGAGGATCATCACCAGCGGCACCCGACCTAGACGGTGTTTGATACGCCTGGCCGCTTCCCATTTCCCGGCGCGGCGGTCGATGAGCACGGTGGAGCCGGGGAGGTAGAGAGTCATGTATTCGGCGACGCCGGTATCATCCCGGTAGATGCGGAGAGCAGCAGTCATTTCGCGGGTGCGCGCATCGACCAAAGCGGCGATATCTTTGGGGGATTCGGGCACGATCCGGGGCCTGCCGCCGCCATCGCGGGCGGCAACAGAAATGAACGCCCGACCGTAAATCAACAGGTCACGGTGCACCAAATGTGATAAGCTGTCCAAATCATTGGCTTCCCAGTCGGCACGCAGCTCAGCATCCTCTTCGAGCGCCCCGGAACGCAGGAACATCCGCACATCCTGGCGCTCCTCAAGGACGTCGATATAGGTGCGGCACCAATTCAAAGGAAAAGCAAACGGCTGCACGTCGGGCGGCACCGCGATGCCTAAATTGCCAATTTCCTGCAGGCCCCGGTAGTAACGCTCGTTTTTACGATCCTCCCGGCGCTGCCGCTGAATCTTGTTGAATAGCTTCTCGGCGAGGCGCTGCTCTTCTGGCGTGAGCTCCATTGTCGTCACCTCCTTCTGCGGCGGCCTAGCACAACAACCCTGGCTGTCGGCGTGCTGTTTTCCCAGTCGTTGGCGTGGGCGTCCATGGCTGCTTCATGGGCGAGCACGGTAGCCATGGCGGGATCGATTTTTTGTTGTTCTGTTGCTTTGCCGAGTACGTACATTTGCCCGGGTTTGGCGATTTTTCGGGCGTTGGCTATGGCCAGGCTGGTGAGTGGGCAGCCATCATGGGTGATGCGCCCCGTTGTCAGGTCTACTTCGAACCGCCGGATGGCCTGGTACATGCGTTTGATGCTGTTTGTGGCCCACTCGAACACATGCTCGGCACCGTATTTGAGTGCCCATTCGCCGATCTCCGAACGCCAGTCTTGGGGGTCGCAGTACATGCGTTCCACCTGGTAGCGGTCGAAGAGTTCGTCGACGGCGGCGGCTACTTCCCCGCGGGGTATCCGGCCTTGCCACTCGGCCGGATTCCAGATAGTGGGCCTGTCATCTGGCCCGTAGTGGGGTGTGAACGAGAAACCATCAAGGGTTTCGGCCCTGAGCGCGGTCCAGTCGTTGTTTTCTGAACCGTCGAAACCGAGGCAGATACCAGTGCCGTCAGGGGGATTCTCCAACCATTGCATAGTGCTCCTCCCATAGTCCTGCTGGCAGCCAGCTGCCTGATGAGTAGGTGATCCGGTTACCGAAAAACCGCTCGGCCTGTTCGGGGTCACGGAGGGATATTTCGTCAGCCTCGGCCAGCACCGCGGCGATATTGACCCAAGGGCTCCCTTTATAGACGGCTTCAAGGATTCGGCGGCGGTCTCGTTTCCGCTCCCACTTCAAGTGTTGGGGAGGCGGGATATAAAAGGTCGCCACGTCACTCAGATTGGCTTCGAGCGTCGTTTGGGCGACAGATTGCTCGGCGGAGTCGTAGGCGTTTGTCGTTTCGATCGCTCTACCGCCCATGCCTGCCAGGCCGCGGCGTTGAGCGTCGGCGACTTTCGTCATGCGGTTGCGCTTGGTCCACAATCCTGTTTCATCCTGTTCGCAAAACGTCACCGGATTGCCAACGCGACTGTCGGCGCTGGCGGTTACCGCATCGATCCTGTCGGCGTCATCGCCGCCCAGGCCGCCGAGGATGCGCACGAATCCATCCCGGACTGCCATTTGGTGCCGGAGGGGCCCCATCTGGATCATCGCCCGCAGCGGCCGGTAGGTGTTTTCCACCTGGTCCTCGGAAGTGGCGGTCAGCTGGATCAGTGGCGATGGGTGAGGTCTGCCCTTGGGTTCCCCAGCCTGGTAGGGAAAGACAAAGCCACAGGAACAGCCCCAGTCGGAGCATCGATAGACATCCCCCGCTGCCGCCCAGCCGTCAAACTCAGCTGGGCCTACCGCTTGGATAGCCGTCATCGACGCCGCCCACGGCCCCTTACCAGTCTTCTGCGGGGCGATAACCTGCAACCGCCGGTAGGTGAATGCCCTGGCGCCCAAGGGGTTGTTTTCCCATTGCAGCCCTGCACGGATACGGCCGAAGTTGGCAGCGCACCAGAATTGCCAATCACTCCAGACGAATGCCTCCCCACGTCTATAACCATCGGGGATGAGACAGTGAGCCTGCACCCAGGCATCCCACAGATCCCCGAGGGTGGGGAAGTCGACAACCCAGTCAGTTGGCAGGATCATCGTCATCGTCCTTTACCGCCCGTAGGCGGCGCCTAGGAGGATTAGATTGCTGCGGTGGCGGGGCCGACTCGGTGACGGAGTCGTCATCAGCGGTGGAGATTGTCCAGCCGTTGAGTAGGAGCCCCGCGGGCGTCAGGCCGATGCTATCGGCAAGCCGCAGCACTTGGGTCATCATTGACGGCGTAGCCCCTGGTGCTTCGCTACGGACAGCCCACCGCACGTAATGCGCGATAGTCAGCCAACGCCATTCCTCCCCAGCCCACGCCACAGCCTGGGGAAACCGCCATATCTTTTTCCATAGGGCGCGCTCCCTGGAGTAGCCGGTCGGCAGTGGCCACGGCGGGGGCTTGCCCGCGTAGCCGGCCGCCGGCAGCACCCGCAACTCCGCGGAGATACCGCGGGCATCAGAACGACCAGAACGAGGGTCCGGCGGTGGCCCCGACCGGGGCCTAGCACCACCACTGGGCATAAAAACCACCCCCTACCAAAAGGTTTCATCGAGCAAAATATCAGGTTTGAGGGTTCAAAAAATAGCAGGCCAGAGGCAGTTTTTGAACCCTCCGCACCATCTAGCCACCTCCGTCACGGCCAATAGCAGGCCCGCTACAGGGGGTATCCCCCTGGGGTCAGCGGCGGGCGGCAAGACGGTCGGCGCCGTGCCGGCTGTTGCAGCTGCGGCACAGCACCACCAAGGGCTGGCAGGGGTCACCGCCGTCAGCGAGGGCATGCGCATGCTGGGCGGTGAGGTCCCGCGCCGGGTGCGGCGGCCTGCGGTAGCCAGGGCACACATCACCATGGGCGGCACGCCAGGCAACAACCACCCGCCGCCGAGCCTCCCGGCTGCTAGGCTCGTCGCGTTTGGTGGCCACGGTAGCGCGCTGGTGCCTCTCGTACTCTTGGGCGTGGCTGCGACACCTGCCCCGGTAGCTGGCGGGCTTCGGACACCCAGGTTCGCAGCAGATGCTTCCTGCGCGCGGCATGGCCATCACCTCCTCTAATCCTCGGAGGGGTTTAAGCATATGGGTGTCGTATCCGCAGCAGCGTGGGTTTGGTGTCGGGTGGTGAAGAAAAAGGAAAAGAAGCCACCGACAGGTCGCGGAAAGCCGAACCCCGGCCCCAATATCAAAACGGGGCGTCCCCACATGGCAGGGGCAGGGTGCTGCTGCGGATACGACGAAACCCCTTGAGCCTTGGGCCCAGGGGTTACGAGCGTCAGCTTACACCATGGGGTGTAACACTGCAACACCAGCGTCAGTCGCGGCGTCGATGCAGGCGCGCTCGGCATCGGCGTAACACACCAGTGTTCCACCATCACCGGTCGCTGTCCGCACCCGCCCAGCCTGGGCCCATCGCCACACCCGCATATGGCTCACTCGATACCCACGACGAGCCAGCCACGAGGCGACCACACGGCACGACGCCCACTCCGGCGGCGCCTCCTCACCCTCACCAACGCTAGAGTCAGCCACCACCTCAGCCACCAGGCGTGCCTGCGCCACAATCTCTTCGGCCGCCATACCGCCCCACGGCGCCTCATCGAACACCCAAAGCTGCTGCTGCAGCCACCCAGCCAACACAGGGACGCTGTGTTCCTGAAGAGCGCTGCACCCGGATGCCGCAGCGATCTGCCCCGCCCAAAACGTCAGGAGATTTTCCGTACAGATTTTCAGGTCCAACATGGAAAGATTCACCGGCGGCCTCGAAGTGCAAGCCGACCGGCCGCCCGGAGTATCACCACCACTACCCCTGCGGAAGGTAAGGAGATCAGCCAGCGCTCCCCCCTCAGTCTCCAGTGTGTAAAGAGCTTTCCCCAGCTCATGCAACAGATAGTCATCCACCTAAGTTTCCCTTCTCTCTTAAAGAAGTATCTTACCTGGGCTGTCGCCTAACGGCGGCCTCCCCGTCCCGCCCCGACCCGACAAAACCAGAATCGCAACCCCGCCGTCCTGAACCCAATCTGGATTGTATCTAGATATGCGCAAATCGTTATGAACATAGGCAAAGAAAAACTCCCCAGGCGGCACTGGGGATAGCGAAAGCAGGATAACAAGACGCATGTGCAAGGAGTAATAGCCGCCAGGGTAACTCTATCTGCCACCTGCGCCAGCGACTCCCCCACCCGCATGGAGGTACTCAAGGCCCAGTTTTCGCTGTTCATCACGGGTTTTAGTGGTGCGGTAGGTGATTCAAGGGTAAAAGTTTTCAGGCATGGCTAATCGCCGCCACGGCAAGCCTGTAGCGGCTAGAGAGGTATAAGTTCGGGGATATTCGTGGTTATTCCCGCTGCCGGCCTCCGCGGCGGCGGTTACGGCGACGGCGCCGATGCCTGCACCCATGTTCAAGACCGGCTGTGGTTCGTTGCGCGGTTATTGGTCGCGCCCGATGATGATCGTCCTGTACACTCCCCGGCGCGGCGTCTGGGTGTTGTGCGGGTTTTGTGTCATGTTCTGACCGCTGTGCGGGTTCTTGTTCTTGGTGTGGTGACGCATCTTCCGCCTGGGTAGCTGCCGAGTCGGCAGGCTTGGCGGGGGGCGTTTCTATGTGCCCGTCGAGCACCCAGTCTGGGGCGTCGTCGAGGGGATCGCTAAACCCATCAACTGCGACTGCTGGTGGCGGCGTGGCTGGCTCCGGGGCGCTGGTTGTTACCTGCGGCTCCCTGCTCTCATGTTTAACAGGCGCCTGGCGCGCCGGGGGGCGGGTTTCCTGAGCGACGCGCTGGGCTTGGCGTTCCTTCCGCGAGACCACATGGATGCCACTGTCTTGCGCATACTGGTTGTTGTTGATGAACTCGATGCTGGCCGCGGTGTAGTAAACCTCGTCTGGTGTTGGCGGGTCTCGAAGCTCTAGGGCTTCTCCAGCACCACGCTTACTGTTGCAGGCATGGCAGGCGACGACAAGGGTTTCAGGGGTGGATGCCTTATGCCCGTTGAGGGAATCATAGGTGGCGCTCCTGGCAGAGCGGCGATCCCGCCAGTCCACGGTTTTCCCACACCAGCGGCATTGATCGCCGTCCCGGACACGCACGGCGATGAGTAGCTCAGGGTTTCGTTTGTCTTTCGCCCTCCGACGATCAAGTTCCATCTCTTCTTTCAGCCGGATATGGAAAAGTGTGGGGTCGTCAACGATACGCAGCATTGGCCGCCCGCCGGGGCCTTCTTCCCGGAAGAGAAGGCCCGCGGCACAAAGGTTCTCGATGACGATCTTTTCCCGCCCCGGCGCTACTTGCGACACGGCACCATACCCCACCAGGTAATCGGTAGCGTGAGCCGCCGAGATGCTCACCAGATCGACAAGAACACCCTTTGCCTCGTTCTTCAGCAGATGGTCTCCGTCGCACACTTCAAGGAGTCGTATCATCAGCGGGTGTGTCGTTAAGGTGTCGCCTCCCCTAAACCACATGCGCTTCTCCCCTCTCTAATAAATAAACGTGCACAATGTAAATGAAAATATGGTTCGTCATGCCGCCCCGCCCCGCGCATGAAACAGCCGCGAACACGTGGGATAGCATTTATCACACAGCCCCTCCCCCACGTGCCGGAGTAGGTGTTTTTTACTGCGGCGCCCCCTGGCCTGGATCGGTGGCTCCGCCTGCGGCAGCATCGGGCGCCCACAGGCACGGCACCGCTCCTGATACAAGTCCCCTTCCTTACCGTGCTGCTGAGGAATGTCTGAGTATCGGCCAGCAACCACCCCACCCACGAGGACACCGCGGCGCTCCGTGTCGGAGAGCATGCGTTCACACGCCCCCAGCAACGGACAGGTAGCGCACAGCAGCCTAGCCTGCTGTTGCCTAACCAGCGCGTTTTTAACCGGCTCACCGGGGAAAGTAGGATCCCACAGGCTCGGCCGTGTAGCTGTCGCCTGGTGCCGGGGCTGCTGGCAGATACCGAGAATCATAACTAGACCGCCCCGCCACTAAGGTTCGGCCGCGCAGTAATCTGCCGCGGCGCCACCGGCAACGTGGCCACATACTCGAACCCATCAGCATCCCGCGCCGGGCCACCGTCGGCGGCGTTGGGCCTGCGGATGTCCGTTACCGTGGAATAAGATTCCACCATGCCGCCCAACGGCACGTAGCAGCGCGCTAAGTAGTCACCTGGGGGCAGGCCAATGGGTGAGCAGAATGGCATCCCTGCGTACTGGATAGCAGCGCTGATGGCGTCCATCTGGGCGGCGGTAAGAACCACCGGCGAGGCAGCATCAACACCGTGTCTGGCTTCATCGCGCACCCGGTCCATGACGGCAGCGACGTCGGTGGGCAACGTTGGGGCCAGCCGTGCCGCAGTGACGTCGGTGATGTCGCCACAAGTGCCGGATAGGTCTTGGAGGGTGAGCTCATTCTCTGAGACGAACAGCGCGCACTGTGCCTCGGGGGCTTTCTTGAAATCCGGCTTAAGCTTCAGCAGCAGCCTGGCTGATGCCGCCGTGATTTCCACCTCGGCATGTTCGGCAGCAACAACGGCGAAATAAGTGGACACCACCGCCTGGATCATATGCCGCGGGTTAGCGGCACACACCAGCAGCCGCTCACCCCGGAACACCAGCTTGACGACGTCGAAGTCCTCAACCTTCCGACTGGCCACTTTGACCACGGCGCGGATCGCGTTGTGTAGCTCCCGGGTGAACAGGACCGCTTTTGACTTGACCGGCAGCCGGGAATAGTCAGGCATGAGTCTCGGCCTCCCGGATCCTGGCGGCGGCATGGATAGCATCCAGGTATGGCTGATCCAGCGCCTGGGTGGCGGCATCCAACTCATCAAACGGCACCAAATCTTTGTGCAGGGGCGCACTGTCAGCCCGCCAAGCAGCCCAAGCGTCATGGACATCCGATAACGTGGCAGCAGTGCCCTTAGCGCGCATAAGCACCGCATAAATAAGGAACAGGGGGAACTGCTCGTCGTCCGGCCTGGCAATGTTTTTCGGCAGGCACCGGCAGATGAGCGCGGCGTCTTCTTCGAGGTAGGTCAGCATTTTAGGACTCCTGGAGAGTGCGGAGGGTATCAATAAGATGGGGATTGTCTTCCAAAACGCCGCAGGCGGCGGCGAGCACTTGCCCCGGCGCGGCGTGGGCGATGCTGTATGCGGCGGCGGGGATGGGCACTTCGGTAACTCGCCAGCCGTCGGCGGAGTAGACGACCGCATAGGGTTCACGTTCCCCGGTAACGGGATTGCGGGGCCAGTCAACAATCGCCCACGTTTCATGGATATGCAGGGCACCGATAGTGTCGTCGGAGGCTGCCAGGGGGGTCCTGCGGATCTCGGTAGCGTTCATCGTGTTTTCCTTAGGTTGAGTTGGCGGGTTTTACGTGTGCAGGTTTCCACGTGTGCCACGTACAGTCGTTCTCCCGCGATCCGGGCTTGTTCCCTGGCGACGCCGTACACGTAGTGGGCGAGGCCAAGGCTGATGCGCCAGCGACCGTCTAGGGTCGGGCAGGGGTCGAGTGGGATGTTTTTGTCGTTGGTGGTTTTTGCCCAGCGGATTTCTGCGCCGCACCAGCGGCACCATGCGCGGCTCATGCTGGCGCCTCCTGCTGCTCTGCCCACTGGAGGATCCGGGTTAGCTCTTGCCGTGGTGTTTCCTGCTGGTGGCGCTTGTACATGCCCACCCACTCCCATGCGGTAGCGATGGGCACAAACACGCAACGGTGAATCACTGGCAGCCCATATAGGCGCATTTCGGGCAGCACCCCGAAACCTGGCACGCAGGCAGCTAGGTCACCCAGGGCGATAGCAGTAGGATTGCCTGCATCAAAGCAGACAGACACCAAACGTCCTGCATACACTCGGCGGGCTACTGGCCCCGCAAGGGTAACGGTCGCAGGCATCACTCTTCACCGCCGTTCACGATATTGTTAACGGTTTTCAGCCCGTCAATGACCCTGCGCATGTGTGCAGCAGCGTGCTTCATGCATTTGAAGGCTTTGCCGTCGTCGCCGTCTTCGAACGCTCCCCGGCACTGGTCTATCGCGGTCAACGCCGCCAACGCCGCCTGCCGGATACTATCGACGAGTTCCGTGGGCAATCCCAGTGCCGACTGCATCTCCGAATCTGGCTCGGTATCGGCGTCAACACAGCCGCCCCCAGAGGCGGCACCTGCGTTGCCATCGGCGGCTGCCGGCTCTGTAACCGGCACAGTCACCAACCACGGATCCTGACAGCATTCCCGAGACTCGTGGGCAGCTTTGTAGGCATCGCGTTGATCGCAGGCATCATGCAGCGCCGCATGTAAATCGGCAGCACGCTGCTCAGCAACCACTTTCGCCGCAGTCAACGTCTCGACCTGGGCATGTAAATCATGAATAATCAAAGCGATGTCGAGGCCGCTTTCCGCTTCGGCGTTCCCCCGCTCAAGCAGCTTAGCGATCAGCTCCTGCTGCCACACTGTAGTGGCTGTCAGGCTGTCAGCGAGCCGAGCTGAGATATCAGTAGAGTCCGGCATGGCGGAGCACTCCTTCCTGTTCGGCCACCGGATGAGCGTCCATGAATGCCGTCAAGTCGGCTAGGGCGATCCGGTAGGGGGCGTTGCGTCCCACAGTGGTAGCCATCGACGGCTGGGTAGCGCGCAGCACACCCTGGCGGCAGAATTTCCTGATCTGCCATTGGGAAAAGCCCGACAGAGTAGCAGCCTGGGCGGTGGTCAACCATTGCGGTAATTGAGGGGTAGTGATATGATTCATGTGCCTTTCCTTTCAAAGGCTTTACGACGGGGGCTAGTTTGGGTAATTTGTGCTAGCCCCCGGTTTTCTGGTTTATAGGGGGTTCTTGCCGCCGCCAGCAGCGACAAGAAGTGTGCATTACCGAGCAGGCGGCCCTCTCCCCGCTACCCGGCAAGGCGCCAAACACCAACCCGCCCAAACAGCAACCAGTGGCCATAGCCGCACCAATCGAGGCATCACGAGCAGCGAACCCCGGCACTGCCCCGCACGGGGCCAACAACCAACAGGCACCCGGCTTGATAGCAGCCGCTCCCCCACAGCGCACAGACAAGACACCACCAGGCGGGCAGACCAAGCATCAAGAGACACCGCGGGGCGCCCAAACCAGCGCGCAATAATGACCCACCCAAGAGAACCATCTGTGCCACCTCTGGCAGTAACAACAGCAGCCGACACGGCAGCAGCAGGTGCCGTCTGCGCAGTTTCTTGCCGACTGACGTTGCTCCCCCGAACACGCCGATAGATAACAACAGCTAACGCCAGCGAGCATGTAGCTAACGCCATGGACACTATCGCCGCCAGCATTCCAATAAACGAGATCATCACTAAAATTCCTTTTTCTTTTTCTTCTGTATGTGTTAAGCGGCCCCCTCCCCAGCCCTTCCCCAGTCGAGGAAGGGGCCACAAGCAATAAGGGGGCGATTAGGCACCTAGGCTGGCATTGGCCTGGTAGGTGAGCTGGAGCATCGAGCACAGCCGGGGGAATAATCCAAGATCAATATGGATCTGGGCCCCGGCGCTATCCTGAAGATCCGCGCCGGTGGGCCCTAGCTCGATGAACAACCCATCCAGCTCGCCCGAGAAAACAAACTCGTTAGGCATCAACAGCCACCTCCTGGGCAGCACTCGGATCTTCCGGGGCGAACAAGCTCATCATCGCTGGGAACTGGAACCGCTGAACCCGGAAAAGGAAATCGCCTTCATCGTAGAAGCGAACTGTTCCGCCGTCTCGGGTCGCATACAAACCATCGCCGATATTGCAGAACCGGTCCGTCATCGGCGGCACCCCTGCATGCCGGTACCAGGCGCCCTGCAAAGCGTCGATGAGTCGCATAATCGAATCCGCATCAACCTGCACGACGCCAACCCCATCCTGGGCCAACTCCACCCCAGCGCTAGTGATCGTCACCTGGAGGTCATCAATCTTCCGGCTAGGCACGGGACTCCACCTCCTGCCGCAGCGCATGCTGCAACACCGTAACGTTCCCATGCACGACCTCAGGCTGGGTGCTATCTGCAGTGCACAACCCCAACAGCATGAACTCCGACACATGAGGAACCCTGGTATCCCCCGTACCACCGCCTACGATCAAAACATCAACCAACCCCTCATCAATCAGCGCTGTGAGGGCTTCCGCTACCGGCCTCAGCTCGGCAAGCGACGGCTCGCGCTTCACACGAACCACAACATCCAAATTCTTCATTGTTTTTCCTTTTCTTCCTTGCTTTACGACAACCCCAGCGACTAAGCCGCAGATTCGTCTACTCGCTCGACGATCAAACCTTCGATTGGGACACCTGCTAGGCGACTAATTTTCAGTACCGTGGCCAAGGTCGGGCTCGTTCGTCCATGTCGCAGATTGCGCACGGTTGTGCCGGACAATCCGAGTTCAGCACCTAACTGTTCATCGGATGTAAGGCCATGTAGTTTTCTAGCCTGGTCTAAAACCGAGGCCTTTATTCGAATTGGTGCAAAGTTTGCGCTCATGGCGCCATTATTGCACACCTTGCGCCGTTGACGCAACAGCTGCACCGAAAAATCAAGTTTCCAATGGTAAATACTCGCGCAAATCTTGCGCGCAAATAGCAATTCAGTTACAATCGCCGTATGAATCTCGAAAAATGGCTGACAAATATCACCACTGATACAGCCCCTGAAATCGCACAACGCACAGGCATCCCCAAACGAACATTGCAGCATCAAATAGCTACGGGGAGAATGAGTATCGAAAACTTAATCAAAATCGGCGCAGCATACGGACACCACCCTCTGGAAACCCTGATTGAATTTGAAGTTATCGACCCCGCGTGGCGAACTATCCCGGATATAAGGGCAGCACTAAAACTTGCGCCCGAAGAGTGGCTGGCAGACGAGGTGCTCAATCGAATGCGCTTGGGCGCAAAAACTGACGAGTTCACGGTTCCACTTGATGAGCTTGTTGAGCGAAAGCGCTACAAAACGAAACCAGAAGTCACCCCGTCTCCTGATGATGGTTGGCAGGATGCGGAGATGGCGGCGGCGGATGATTCGCCGGATGAGCCGATGCCGGGTGATGATGATTATCATGATGGGCCGTAGGCTAATTTGATATTTTTGTTTCGTTCTCCTTATGATTATCCTTAATTTTTTCATATCTCTAGGAGAATGAAATGTTAACGATTGACAACCTTGAAGATTTAGCGTTATCCCTAGGAGTCACCCTATGTACGCATGTTGGTGGCAAGAAGGGGCTCTGGAATGCGCCCCGGCGCGCGATCAGTATTCGGAGGGGGCTGCATCCGGTGGCGCATCTTTGCACTTTGGCGCATGAGGTGGGGCACGCGGCGCTGGGGCATGATTCGGCTGCTGTGGGGTGGTGGCGGGCGAAGCAAGAGTTAGCGGCTAATCGGTGGGCGGCGAGACAGCTAATCACAGTTGAGGAGTATGCGGCGGCCGAGTGTGTCCATCCGTCACTGAGCGGGGTCGCTCATGAGCTGGGGGTGACGGTTTTTATGGTTGAGGCGTGGCAGGAAATGTATCGCTCGGGCACATATGCGAGATTCCTTATGGATGCCTGATAAACCCAAAAGAGGGTATTGCAAACATCATTCCATCAAAACTATATACAAGCACCTAGATAAATCATAAGATAAATCTTAACTGCGGTTTACATAAGGTGAAGAAAAAGGGAATGGAGCCATGGTCAGTATCTATGATGCGAAGCCTGCGGAAACCTGGTGTGGCCAAAATGTGGTGGGGATGCGGTACCATGCGGCGGAAGTTAATACGGTTATCAGGCAGGTGCGAGCTGATGCCGAGGGGGCCCGATATTTCGACGCAACACTGGTGTTGGAGCCGGATAATCCGCATTCCAATAGTGGGCATGCGATCTCCGTGCGATACAACGATCAGGTGCTGGGGTATCTGCCGGATGAAGACACTGCGAAGTATTTTCCCGAGGTAGCGCGGTTGGCTGCGAGCGGGTTTGATGTTGGAGTTCGGGCACGACTGTGGTCGAATACGGATAGGCCTGATTTCGGACCAGGTGACGCCCCATATTACAAACTAAAAGTGGGGGTGCTGCCGCCTGGGGCTATCGCCCCGTTTAATAATCCCCCAACCTTGGATTGGGCGCTCATCCCTCGGGGCAAGAGTATCAAGGTCACGAAGACCCAGGAGTATTTCGAGGCGAACAAGAATGTCTTATCAGCTGGAGACACGTGCTTTCTCGCCACGCTTCATAAAGTTATGCGGGGGACGAAAGCCCCGGTGATCGAGGTATGTCTCAATGGCCACCGTCTTGGTGAGCTCACTGAGGTTTCCAGCAACAAGCTTATGCCTTTTGTTGACCATTTCAACGATAAAAGTCTTGTGGCTGTGTGCTATGCGCTGATATGGATTCGAGCTAACGGTATACAGGTCACCTTAGATGTCACCCCTGCCGCGAGCGCAAGCTACTCCCAGATACACGATCCCGTAGTCAACCCGTTGCCTGAGCTGGTGAGGAAAGAACGGGACCCGTGGTCGTACCAGTTACCGGGGCGGTTTAAGGGGTCGGGAAGCTCGTCTGGCGTCACCCAAGCGCAGAGCGCCGCTACCCAGGGGTATGTTAATCAGCGATCCCCAAAGTTCGCGCATGTCCAATCAGCAACATTTACCGAAGCGGAACGGCGCAAAGAAGCAACCAGGCGGGCTAAAGCAAACGAGCGGGAAATCATGGCAAGCCGCGCCACGCCAACGCCTTCTAATCCGCCTACGGCGAGAGCGTCGGCAACATCGGACGAAGAAGCAGGTTGCGCTCTTATCGGTCTCGGCATAGGCATCATTCTCATCTTGTGGTGGTTGTCATCATGCTTTGGTGATACCTCTTCAGGCAGTTCAACGCCTGCGACTACTTCTTCCACTAGTGATTATTCGTCATATGGCGACTCTGGCAGTAGTTCGTCTAGTTATGATGCCGATCAGATCAATGGGTGGACTAAAGCCGCCGCACGGAACGCTTGCCATAAACAGGTTGAAGCGCAGCTCAAGTCGCCGTCTACTGCGAAGTTTGAAAGCCTGTTTGATTTTACTGCTTTGCAAAACGACGCCCACACTAAATGGACGCTGCGGGGGCACGTTGATTCTCAAAACGGTTACGGGGCAACAGTCCGTGCGGAATGGGTGTGCACGGTTGTCCCAACGAGTTCCGATAATGCCAGGGTGGAAGCCCTGCTAGTCCAGTAAAAACAGGAGAAAGGAAAACCACAATGACGCATCAGGCACCAGCACCACAAGCCCCGCAGGAGCCACAGCAACCGCAGCAGGGGGAACAGCTGCCGCAACAACCCCCTTCCCCTCCACAACAGCAGGCGTTTCCGCAGTATCAACCGCAGCCTCAGGGATATGCGCAACGGCCAATACCGGTTGCTGATGCGGGGCCCACCGCAACAAGGCCGTTTGAGCGGCACCAGACCATCGCTATTCTAATCGCCAACCTCGGGCTTGTAGTGTTCATCCTTGGGCTTCTAGCGATCTTCACCGGCAACGGGAGAGATGATCTTGCTATCGGCCTGACGATGACATGCGGGTCACTTGTGGTCATGCTTCTGGCCGGTATTTGGAACACCCTAGCAACTATCGGCTATAACCTTGCTGCCAGCCAGCAACTGCGGCAACGGTAAGCGCATTGGAAATATTTTTGACCCCCGCTCCAATTCTTGGCAGACATGAGCGGGGGTTTAAGGAAACGAAACCCATGCAGATGGGTTCTTTAAGGAGTATATCATGGCACATGTCAAGGATTTATGGACCAAGCCAAACCCGCAAGGGGGTCGGCGAATCCGTACTAGCCGTTGGGGGGCGGGGAAGCGGTGGCAAGCACGCTGGACAGAGAATGGTAAACGGGTGACCAAGTCGTTTGCTAGTCGTGATGCAGCGGAGCTTTATATCGCACGGGTAGAGACTGGCCAGGCGGAAGGTAACTGGATTACTAAAGATAAAGCGTCTATTACGCTGCGGGATTTGTGGGAGCCTTGGATCGCTAGCAAGGCAACAGTTAGTGAGAAAACCCGGCGCGACTATGTCAGTACATGGCGGGCACGGGTGGCGCCTCAGTGGGGGAGGCGATTGGTTCGGCAGATTACGCGGGCGGAGGTGGTGTCGTGGTTGCCGACGATGACAACAATGAAGGGGGTGCCTGATGGTGGGGTGCCACGGCCGGTGAGCGCGTCTGCGCAGCGGAAGGCTGGTTTGTTAATTCATTCGATGCTGGATTTGGCTGTGGAGTTGAAGGTTGTGCACGCGAATCCCATGCGGGCGGGTGATTTACCGCCGCAGGGGAAGAGTGAGCGCCGATATCTGAGGGTTGATGAGGTGGATGCGTTGCTGGGGGCTGCGCCGACAGTGGAGTCACGGTTGTTGTTGCGGGTGCTACTGATGACGGGGCTGCGGCCGGGGGAGGCGAAGGCGCTGAAGGTGAAGGATTTGGATTCGGTGCGGGGTCGGCTTATGGTTCGGCGGGCTGTGGATGATCTCGGCAGGGTGGGGCCCACGAAAACGGGTCGGCATCGGGAGGTGCCTATTGGTGGGGAGTTGTTGGCAGATTTGGCGGCTGCTGCGGAGGGTCGGCCGGATGATGCTTGGTTGGTGCCGGATGAGCGGGGGATGGTGTGGACGACTGCCAGGTGGCGGGTGGTTTGGAAGAATTTGCAGATTTGGACAGGCATTGATGGTATCGACACGTATGAGTTGCGGCATACTGCGGCATCGTTGGCGATTGCTGCGGGGGCGGATGTGAAGACGGTGCAGCGGATGTTAGGTCATGCGTCGGCGGCGATGACGCTTGATATTTATGGGCACCTGTGGGAAGAGGGTTTGGATGCTATTCCTGGCGCTATGGAGGCCCACTTGGCGCGGGAGCGGCAGCGGATTGCCGCGGTGAACGGGGAGAAGGCCCAGCAAGATGCTAAACGGCGACGGGCGAGGTTCCGGGTGTTGTGAGGGAGGTAGTTTGTTACCTCTTTGGTGCTTCGTTGTTACCTCCATGTTGCCTACGAGGTTCAATGACCTGCAACGATCTGCAACGGTAGAGGGTGCGATATAAGGTTATGAAAACACGGTAAAACCCCAGTCGACACGCGCTGCTCACTGGGGTTTTCCTTTGTGCGCCCG
>ERZ773035.298-NODE-298-length-41946-cov-77.667470_pt1 | contig 41946 bp, 38 predicted proteins | sample MGYA00511487_ERZ773035 | MGnify/ENA primary metagenome ERZ773035 (study PRJEB29015, sample SAMEA2737985) | human oral metagenome | biome: human oral; feature: human-associated habitat; material: dental | place: China | collected 2024 ... | reverse complement strand
GCCAAGCCCCGGGACGCCGGGCCTGCGCCGGGAGGACCTGGGCCTGCGGGCGGCGCCCTTCCCGGGTCCGCCGCCGGGCGCTCCCGCGCGCCGCGAGGGAGGAGGCGCCTCATGAGGAGGGCCGTCGCCGTGGCCCTGAGCGTCTGCCTGCTGGTCGTGGTCCTCTGGCCGGTGCTGAGCATGTGCGCGACGTACCTCATGGGCCCCTCGGCGGCCGCGGCCGACGCCGCCGCAGCCAGGTACGGGGACGGCTACTCCGCGAGCCACTCCCTGGGGAGGCACGCCTACGTGCGCGTCGGGGAGTCCGACCACGCGGGCTGGGGGAGGGAGTACTACTACGAGGCCGAGGACGACCCCTCCGTCCGCTTCAAGATCGTGAGCGCGTTCTACTGGGTGCCCGCGATCGAGAACCCCCAGCAGCCACGGCTGCTCTTCGGGGCCGACTACGACCTCTACCTCTGGGAGCCGTCGTGAGCGCCGACGCCGTAGGGGGCTGGGGCGTGCGCGGGACTCGGGCCGTGGCATGCCTGCTCGCTGCCGTGGCGCCGGCCGCCCGCCTCGGCGTGATGCCGGGGGCCTATCTCGGGGGTCCGAGCGCCGAGGCGGCGCTCGACTCTTGCACCATGAGGTGGCACCGCGAGGCGCTCGGCATCACGTACCGCTTCCTCCACGAGGACACTGACGGGGAGGGGCGGGTGCGCTACCACTACGTGTCGACCGGGGGAGGGGACATACCTCTGGCCCTCACCTGCGAGTTCCTCTGGCTCGGCAGCTTCGACGCCTTCGACTACCGGTCCGCCGGCTGGAACTACGTCCATTCGAACTCGGAGGAGTGGGAGGAGGCGTACTACGGCAGGAGCCTGCGGCCGACGGCCCCGCAGGGCACGCCGGCCGCAGATGGGCATGGGGAGCAGAGTGACGACGATCGTCGCCTCCACTCCGCCGACGGAGAGGGGTATTGTGGACACGAGAGGGCCCTGGGCCTGTACGGCATGGGCCTCCTGTGGGTGGTCCACGAGACGGACGGCTTCCTCTACGACATCCCCAGAGGGCCGTACCGCCGCGAGGGGGGCGCATGATGGGGATGCCCGGCGGCGCGGGGGAGGTGTCCCGACGTGGGTAGGGGCGCGACCAGGGCGGGCCCGCTGGGGGTGGCGGGGACCGCCCTGCTGTGCATAGCCGCCCTGGTCACCGTGCTGTCGGCCCCCCATCTCATCAGGATGCTGGGGGAGTACTGGGGGGGCCCGAGCCTGCGGGCGGCGCTCGACTCCCACGCCGTGCAGAACGACAAAAGCCAGCACGGCCTGACGTACACCTTCCTCTACCAGGACACAGACGGGGCGGGGCGGGTCCGCTACCACCTCGTGTCGGACAACGGCGGGAACATCCCCCTGGTGATCACCTGCGAGTTCCACTGGTTCGACAACCTCGACTTCTTCCACCACCGCCACGCCGGATGGAACTACGTCTGCTCGAACCTGGAGGAGTGGGTTCGCGCCTATGAGGCCTGGCGGACGAGTCCGGGGTACGACGGGCCGAGGACCAGAGTCCGGCCCTGATACGCCACATGGAGATGCATCGCAAGAGGAAGGAGAAAGGGGCCGTGGACGACACGTTTGACTTCAAGCTGACGGTGACCTTGTCCGGTTTTGACAACGATGGGTGGGAGCTGCTCAGGTATGGAAGGAGCATGGGGCTGTACGGCGAGGACCTCCTGTGGATCGTCCACGAGACGGACAGCTTCCTCTACGACATTACGAAGGGGCCGTATCACCACGAGGGAGGCGCATGATGGGGATGCCCGACGGCACGGGGAGGTGTCCCGGCGTGGGCGGGGGTACGGTCAGGGTGAGCTCGCGTGGGGTAGTGTCCGTCGTCTTCCTGTGCGTGGTCCTCTCGGTCATCGTGCTGTCGGCTCCTCAGATCTTCAGGCTATTGAAGGAGTACTGGGACGGCCCGAGCGTCCAGGGGGCGCTTGACTCCTACATCGTGCAGAACGACAGGGACGGGTACGGCCTGACGTACCGCTTCCTCTACGAGGACACCGACGAGGCCGGGCAGGTCCGCTACCACTTCGTGTCGACCGAGGGCGGGAACATACCTCTGGTGCTCACCTGCGAGTTCCACTGGTTCGGGAGGTGGGGCATCTTCGAGCGTCGCGATGCCGGCTGGAACTACATCCGTTCGAACTCGGAGGAGTGGCTTCGTGCTTACGACGCATGGGAGTTGAGCCCGGGGTACGACGGGCCGAGACGCCATCTCTTCGACAGGCGGCCTTGACCTGCGGGATGCCTCTGAGCGCGCTGCAGAGATATGCGCACGCCATCCGGCGGTGGGGGGTGGCGTGCTCGGCGGCGCCGGATGGCGTAGGGATTGACATATGCGCAGCTGTCGGGAAATAGCGTGCCACTCGGTGCAACCGAATGGCACGTGCATCGCGCATTCGGCACCACTGGGTGGTGCAGCCGAGCTTTGCAAGCCCGGCGTTCGCGTCCCGCGCTCCACTGGGGGCGGGGACGACGTCGCGACGGGATGCCCGAGCTGGCAAGAGGAGGCGTGTGGACTGTCCGCTGACCAGGTGCTGGACGCTACGCTAGCCTGAGAAGGCGTCGCCGGCCCACCTGTTAACGGTGGCACGCCCTGTGCCAAGACCTCACCCTTGCGTCTGTTGTGGCCGACTGTCTCGTGCGCGTATGCGCTATGATGGGACTATGGATGCGCGAGGGGGGTTATTGGCATGGTGGCGGACGGCGCGGATATGGTATGTCCCGAGGGCGGCGATCATTCCCTCCCTAGTTATCGCTGCGATGATGGGGTCCTACCCCGAGGGCCCGAGCGTTGGGAATGTGCTGGGCTCGTGCAGGGGGCGGTGGGGCGGGGAGCGGCGCGGCCTGGCGTAGAGCTTCCTCTCTGCCAGGACAGCGATGAGGCGGGGAGAATCCACTATCGCCTCGTGTCGGACGACGGCGGGGACCTGACCCCGATCATCGCCTGCGAGCTCCACTGGCTCAGCAGGCCTGATTTCCTCGGCCATCGCCACGCTGGTTGGAACTACATCCGTTCGAACTCGGAGGAGTGGCCTCACGCGTACGGCGCTTGGAGGTCGAGTTCGGGATACGGCAGGTCGGGGCCCGGCGCCTGGTGTGCGGTGGGCGAGGGCCTCGAGGTCGGACTCCGGCCTTTCCATCCGCGTCGGGGCGCGTGTCACCCGTGGCGTGGCGTCGGGCGCTTGGGGGCGCGCCCCTCGGGACAGGTCGCCGCGTCGTCGGGGCGGCGCTGACTGGCCATGAGGGATACGAGATACCTCTCCCACGCCTGGGCGCTGCTCACCAGGGACAGGGGCTGGCCCGTGGTCGTCCTGATGCTGTTCTCCTGCGCGTTCGTCCCTGTGGTGGGGTGGGCCTTCGCGCTGGGGTACGAGGTCGAGTGGGCCTGCCTCATCGCCCGGGGTCTCGAGGAGCCCCCGGGTCAAAGGGACATCGACGCCGGCCGATGCCTCAGGAGCGGTTGTCGGTCCCTCGTTGTCGCCCTCGGCTGGTGCGTTGCGTGTGCGGCCCTCTTCCTTCTTGCCATGACGGTGACGGGCGGGTCGCTTCCCAGCGCCCCTCCTCATGACCCGAGGGAGGACGACCTGTGGATCTTCTCCCTCTCGTTCCTGTCCGCCCAAGCCGCCGGCTCCACCACCTTCTGGCTGCTCGTCGCCTCGGGCTCGCTCTGCGCGACCCTGGCGGTCGTGGCGGGCGTGTGGGCGGCCGTCTGCCGCAGCGTTGCCGCAGGATTTCGGGTCGCTCGCATCATGGGGATGGTCAGGAGCGATGTGGGTGGGTATATTGGCATCTCGAGCGTTGCCGTGTTCGTCTTCCTCGTCCTCTTCGCCCTTCTTCCGGTGTTTTTCTTCCTGCTCGGCGTAGCAGCCTTCTCCTCACTGTTCGTCGGCTGGGACTGCATAAGCATGACGGATCTCGCGTTTCGTCTGCTGGTGGTCATGGCCTGCACCCTCATGTCGTTGATGCTCCACGCGATGGTCGGCTTGTGGCTGAGGCAGTTCGACATCCCGCTTGGGGGCGCGGACGGGGCGTTGTCGCTCATGGCGTCGCAGTCGCAGGACCGGCCTTGGCCCATTGCGCCCCCACGCTCGGCCACTCTGCGGCGCGGGGCCCCACCCTTTTCCGAGGACCCGGTTGAGCTCGCCATCGAGACGCTCGCGTCACCACCCTCCGGCTGGCGGATGCCGAGGGCCCGCGGGAGGGTGGGGGCGTCGTCGGGCGAGGGCGCAAAGTCGATATCAACCGATAGCAGCCGATGGGGCGAAGACAACCCTCAACCCAGCTAACCGTGCGGGGGCGTCGATGTCGGTACGGCTGTCACCTCCATCGGGCGGGGCAAGTGTTACCGTAGGGCTCATTTGGGGCTAAATGGGCCCTACGGTAGCGCAAGGGCAGAGTGTGAACGATCCTGTGGGGACTTGCGAGCGATGGCCTGCACGAGAGGCATGGGGATAAGCGCTACGTGAGGCACGCCCTGAGAAAGCAGCTGGGCCATAGAGGGCGGCTTCCCCACGATGGGCGCGACCGAGTTCGCCACGCGCTACGTCCCCGCCCTCGCGGGCACCTGGGTGTGGGCGCGGGGGCGTGGCCGGGCAATGTCATTAACCCGTGATTCCCGACCCTAATTCTTACCACTGGCGAACGGAACCTCCACCGGACTCTTGGCGCCGATAGTCCGATGGAGCTCGTTCGCGACCGACGTGGGCTCGCAGGTGGCCGCCTTGTCGTCGCATGCCTCGCGCCTTTGGTTGCGCGCAGCCGCCAGCGCCTACGGCATCGGTGATGCCCTCGCGGGGATCCCCGGCCGTGGGCGGCACTCCACCTGCAAGCGACCGGCTCGGCGTTCGCCTCCCGAGGTGGCGCAGGATCCTCTCCTCGGGCTCGTCCCTGCTGGAGACCCGGATGCCGCGCGGCGTCTGGCGGGTCGTCCTTGAGAAGAAGCTCTCGGCCAGGTCCGGCCGGGAGCCGTGTCTGAGCGCGACCGATTTGCACCTTGTGGGCCTCGGCGCGAGTGAGGTGGGATTGCCATGGTGCCGGATGCCCGTCACACCCCTATAATCAGGCACAGGCGGTGACCGAGGACGTACTTATCATAGGTTTGTCCGAATGGGAGCGTGACCGTGGACTATTGCTCTAACCAAGGTGGGTCCGACTATAGAGGACGTACCGACGCTCAGGGTGCATTGAGGCTCATCTCGATCCTGCATGTGATCATGAGCTTCGTTATCTTTGGGCGGGGTTTGCTCGCTTGGCTGCTCATGTTGTCGGCGGGTATCTGCGGCATCCGCGCCTCGGTTGACGCGAGAAAGTCGATGCCTTGCGTGGTGCTGTCAGGCGCCGTGCTTGTGCACCATATACACTATACGGTGACCTCCTTTCAGAGGCGTCCCCCCGTGGTCGTCATGGGCGACCTGTTCTCTCCCGAGGAGGCCTTCATCTTCTTCATCGCTCCCCTGATAATCTGCATCGTGGCTTGGTTTGCCCTCTCGGCGGCCGCAGTGGTGCTTGGCTTGATTGTCAAGAGGCAAAGCGAGGGGTCGGGGCCTGAGCCGGGTTAGCGCCTGATCTGGGATCCTGCGGTGAGAGGGGCATGTGGGTTCGGGGCGGTCGGTGCACGAGTTCGCAGGCATCGGGAACTTGAGCGGAGGCAGGAGGCTCGTCGGCCCTTGCGCCACTCGATGCCACTGGGTGCGTGGGGTCCGTTGCCTGCGGGCGTCCTGCGCGGAAGGCGAGGTGTGTGGTGGAGTGCGACCTCGCTCGCTGCTTGCATTGATGGTGACAGGGTGGCATCGAGCTCATCGCACGGTCTGACGGCAGGTCTCCATGATGGTTACAGTAGGCCATGTGAACCAAAGTATGAGTTACTCATTACTCAGAATCTACAGTGGTAGAACCGGCAAATGCCAATTTTCGACCGTTCAGAGAATCCAATAAAAATGTCACACACACGCTAAGGATAAGAGGTACCTTCATGGCGTAGGCGCACAGAGTTAGTGAGGGTACGTGCCGTCGTAAACGGTACCTACAGCGAAGGAGACCAGACATGTCAAAACCCTATGGCAAGCCCAACCGCGTCGTCATCGCCCTTGGCGGCAACGCTCTTGGCAATACCCCAGAGGAGCAGATCAGTCGTGTGCGCGAGGCAGCGCCCACCCTGCTCAGGGTTATCGAGCAGGGCAACGAGATCATCATCACCCACGGCAATGGGCCGCAGGTCGGTATGATCCAGAAGGCGTTCACCTTCGCGAACCAGACAGATTCCAAGATCCCCACGATGGACCTGCCCGAGTGTGGCGCCATGAGCCAAGGCTACATTGGGTACCACCTGCAGCAGGCCATCGGCGCGGCCATGCACAAGGAGTACAAGCGCTGGCACGTCGCGACCGTCGTCACCCAGATCGAGGTGGATCCCGATGACCCAGCGTTCCAGAATCCCACCAAGCCCATCGGCGCCTTCCTCACCAAAGAACAGGCAGACGCCGAGATGGCCGCGCATCCTGACATGACCTTCGTCGAGGACTCCGGTCGGGGTTGGAGACGTGTCGTCGCCTCTCCCGACCCCAAGAAGATAGTCGAGTACGAGAGTATCCTGAACCTCCTTGATAACGAGTTCATCGTCATCGCCTGCGGTGGGGGCGGCATCCCCGTGGTGCGCGACTATGGGGACAAGGGGGCCTACAAGGGCGTCGCCGCCGTCATCGACAAGGACATGGGCGGCGAGCTGCTTGCCGAGGACTGCCACGCCGACACGCTCGTCCTGCTGACCGCCGTCGACCACGTTGCCATCAACTTTGGCAAGCCCGACCAGAAGGAGCTCGAGGACCTCTCCGTCGGGGAGGCGAGGGCCTACCTCAAGGAGGGACAGTTTGGCAAGGGCTCCATGGAGCCAAAGGTCAGGGCGGCCATCAGGTTTGCCGAGAGCCGCCCTGGCCGCAGCTGCGTCATCGGCTCACTCGAGAAGGCAGCCGAGGCCATGGCGGGCCTCTCCGGCACGCGCATCCACGCGTAGGAGACCGGCGCTGCCCGAGTCCGGTCCTGTCTGCTGGGACGTACACGGCCGGATTGGTCGCGCTCCATTCGCCTGCGGGTACGAGACGGTACATGAGGGATGGGTGGCAGGCGGTTCGTGTCTCGGTGCCATGCAAAGGAAGGATGTTACGAGTGCCGATGTCACAGGCAGGGCTGCGGGCCTAGGCCTCTGCTGACCGGTGGCGAGCGGTGACAGATTGCGGTGGCTGCCGGCATACATGGCGCGACTGGACGCCCAGTCGACGCTGCGCGGGTATGCCCGGGAACGGACTGCGTGCCACACGCCCCTGCAATGGGGTTTGCCACACACACCGGGCATGACACGCCTGTTTGTATAGCTTGACCGAGACCGGGCGTCACCCCCGCCCGCGCCTCAGTCTCAGTAGCAGGCACGCGCCCAGCGCCACCGCCAGGGCCGCGCCGATCGCCAGGGTCGTCGGCAGGCCGGCGGCCGGCGCGGCTGTGCGTGCATCGCTGCCCCCTTCTGTCCCCATTCCCGCCCCAGTGGGCATGCGCTCAGCGCTGCCAGCCTGGCGCCCAGCGTCGCCCCCCTTCATGTTGGGATCCGGGTTCTTGAGCAGGACGCCGCCACCAATGCCACCTTTGACCGCGTACTGGAACGAGATGACCCTCGCGCTCTCGTCATACTCGACCGACCCCTCGACGACGAGCGGGGAGCTGTACCCCTCTATGCCGGGGTCGCTGCTCGCGAGCCTGTCCAGCACGGCCTTGACGGCGGCGGCCTGGTCGGGGAGGGGCTTCGCGTCGAACCCCTCGCCCTGCATGACGTCGGATATCGCCTGGTCGACGGTCGCCATGAGGCCGAGCTCGGCGTCGGTGAAGGGGGCGACGACGTAGAGCGCGACGGGCTCGCTCGCGAGGGACTGGGAGCCGATCGTGATGGTGCCGGTTATCTCGATGCCGCCCAGGTCCTCCCTTGAGCAGTCGACCGTGTAGAGGGCGGAGTAGACGCCGTCGCCGGCGATGTCGTCGCCATGGGCGCCGAGGTCCCCGTCGTCGTACATCGGGAAGGACTCGCCGCTGCCCGCGACGCTCGCGACGGCATGGTCGACGGCGAGGGTGGACTGCAGGCGGAGCGTCGTCTGCTGGTCGGGCCCGACCTCGAACTCCGTCCTGGTCGCCGAGAGGATGGCGATGTCGCCCTCGGCGATGCCGGTGCTCGGGGGCCGGCCGTAGTCGTCAGGCCACCTGGCCTGGGGGGAGCAGCCGGCCGTGAGCCCTATCGCCGCCGCCATCAGGGTGATCGAGAAGGCTGCAGCCAGGGCCGGTCCGATGCGCTTCATTCGGGGGCTCCTTTCCCTGCGGGGGCCATCCCCCGTCTCATAGGGGCGCGCTGATGGCGGGTGGGATCAGCAGTACGGGTTGCTCGGACCAAACGTGCAGGCCAAGCCGACGATGAAGTGCACCCTGACCACGCCTCGCTCCCTCGTGTAGTCGGCCGCGAGCAGGTTCAGCTGGTGTTCTTGCGGGTATGCCTCCAGCTGGTCGACGGCCTTCTCGCCCATGTCCCAACGCGCCCTCTCCAAGGCGATCAGCTTGGCGCTCTCCCGAGCCTCCTCGTCGGTGTCCCCGTACCTCTCCTCATCATAGTACCGGTTGAGCATCTCGTGCTCGTAGGGCCTCGGCTGCTCGACCACCTCGGACTCATAGGCCTCTAGGCGCTGGCAGCTCCTCGTCGTGGCGTACTTCGCAGGCATGAGCAGCGCAAAAGACCCGACCACGATGATGCAGGCGCCCTTCGCAAGGGCTCTTGCCCTCATGGCGTGCCTCCTCACGGGCTTTCAGGCCCTGCCGTCGGCCCTGATGCCCCTGGTGCGCCCCCTGCCAGCCCGCCTGGCCCAGGCGGGCTGTGACGTCATCCCCTCCTGCGCCTTCGCCTCAGCAGGCACGCGGCCAGCGCCGCCAGGGCCGCGCCGACTGCCAGGGCCGCCGGCAGGCTGGCGCCCGACGATGTCGTCACCTCCGCCTCCGCCCCAGCGGGCACGCGGTCAGCGTCGCCAGGCTGGCGGCGTTCGGCGTCGCCCCCCTTCATGTTGGGATCCGGGTTCTTGAGCAGGACGCCGCCGTCGATGCCGGCCCCGATCGCGTACTGGAACGAGATGGCCGTTGCGCCCTCCTCGTACTCGACCGACCCCTCGACGACGAGCGGGGAGCTGTACCCCTCTATGCCGGGGTCGCTGCTCGCGAGCCTGTCCAGCACGGCCTTGACGGCGGCGGCCTGGTCGGGGAGGGGCTTCGCGTCGAACCCCTCGCCCTGCATGACGTCGGATATCGCCTGGTCGACGGTCGCCATGAGGCCGAGCTCGGCGTCGGTGAAGGGGGCGACGACGTAGAGCGCGACGGGCTCGCTCGCGAGGGACTGGGAGCCGATCGTGATGGTGCCGGTTATCTCGATGCCGCCCAGGTCCTCCCTTGAGCAGTCGACCGTGTAGAGGGCGGAGTAGACGCCGTCGCCGGCGATGTCGTCGCCATGGGCGCCGAGGTCCCCGTCGTCGTACATCGGGAAGGACTCGCCGCTGCCCGCGACGCTCGCGACGGCATGGTCGACGGCGAGGGTGGACTGCAGGCGGAGCGTCGTCTGCTGGTCGGGCCCGACCTCGAACTCCGTCCTGGTCGCCGAGAGGATGGCGATGTCGCCCTCGGCGATGCCGGTGCTCGGCGGCCGGTTGTAGTCATCGGCCCGCGCGACGCGAGCCCGGCCGACCGCGAGCCCGGCCGCCGCGATCAGGGTGATTGAAAGCGCGATTGCCAGTGTCCGTTCGATGTGCTTCATGCGAGGGTCCTTTCTCTTCGGAGCCGTCCCGCCTCGTGTGGACATATAACCTACATGCAAAGAGGAGAAATTCATTTGATTCTGCCCCTTACGTGGAAGCACGCTTGCTAACTAATGCTGACGGAATCAATCAACGTCGCGGAGTCGTAAATCGTATCACCACAGTCATACGTCGTAAACGTAAGCGTCACAATCTGCCCCCTAAGAGAGGAGATATGTCTCATGGAACACCCCTTCCCTCGGGGCGCCGCCCTTCCGCCCATACGGATATACAGCTAAATTATAAGTATATAATATATCCGCTTGTTTTTTGTGTCAAGAATGAAAACGAGAACGGTACTCTAGACGGCATCCTGACAAGCCCGACCAGAGAGAGCTCGAGGCCCTCACCGTCGGGGAGGCGAGGGCCTACCTCGAGGAGGGACAGTTTGGCAAGGGCTCCATGGAGCCAAAGGTCAGGGCGGCCATCAGGTTTGCCGAGAGCCATCCTGGCCGTACCTGCGTCATAGGATTGCTCAAGAGGGCGGCAGAGGCCATGGCCGGTCTTTCCGGCACGCGTATCCACGCGTAGAGCTGCACTGGCGACGCACGTGGTGTCGAGGTAGTTTCACCGGTGATCGCTGGCCCTGCCGGCAGGCCGGGCAACGCTGGGCAACCGCCCGGCCGGCAGGAGGCGCTGGGCAACCGCCCGGTCAGGAGGCGCGGGACAACAGCTCGTCCGCCGGGAAACCGCCCGCCACGCTGCGGGGCACTATGAAAAATGCCTCAACTGGGCAAACGTGCTCGAGCAACCGCCCGCCAGCCTGCGGGGCGGTTGCTCTGGGCCCCATCGGGCCGCGCCGACTCCCACCAGCCCCCCGATGTCTCTCAGTCTGCGGGGCGGTTGCACCGGGCCCCACCGGGCCCCCGCTCCCCCACCAGCCTCCCGTCGGCTTTCCTAACTCGCCCAGAAGGCGCGCTGGAGCTCCTCTCGCCCCGAGCACCCGCACTTTTTCATGATGTTGTGTACATGTGCCTTGATAGTCCCCTCGGCAAGGTAGAGCGTGCCTGCCACCTCGTGATTGGTCCGTCCCTCCATGACGAGGCCAAGCACCTCGCGCTCGCGCCTCGAGAGGCCATGGCGTGCCGCGAAGGTGAGTATGCGGCTCTCGATGTGCCCTCGTAAGTCGCGCCCCTTGTCGTCCATCGGCTGGTTTGCGGGCGGCTCAAGGTAGCGTAGGCTCAGGTCCCTGATTGCCTCCCTGCAGACGTACCAGGCCAGGTAGACCATGAGGGCATTCTCGCTGAAGTTCCTCGTAGAGAGGAACAGCCCCGCAAAACTACCGCTTGCATCTGGGACAGGCGCAAGCAGGATCACATAGACGTCTTCAAGCAGGATGCAGCAGGTCAGGGCAAGAATGGTGACAAACAGCTGTTTGTGTTGGACCATTCTCTGGCGAAACGCCGTATCGCTGCTGCTGCGATAGAGGTGGAAGCCATAGAGTAAACAGCCGATAAGAAAGGCTTGTCTCATGCTGTAATACAGCCATTGTCGCAGTGGGCCATAGGGAAGGGCAGCCAGAACGACGGCCTGTGCGGCCATGACAAGCGCAGTGGGCAAGACGATGGCGCGCACACCATGGATGTCCACCATGTCGAGCGCGGTCGCCCAGAAGCAGGCCAGGATCGCCGCGCCCATGGGGATGGCGACCCACGGGTTGCCGATGGCGTAGTAGTTGCTCTCGTCGATGGTGATGACGTGCTGCGCCATCCACTCTGCGCCAAAGATCCAAGAAAGCTCCAGTGCGTAGAAGACGAAGAAGAGAGAACGTAAGATGTAACGCCTGCTGTGGGAGACGAGAAATGCCGCCCCGCAGACCGAGAGCGCCATGATGCATATGACGAGAAGTGCCGTCGTATAGATAAAGAAGAACAGGATCACGCTCATCGACCTCCCCTCTGCTTGACCTTGCGATGTTCTGTTGACGTAGGGCATGGGTGGGGGGCTTGATGCGAGCAGCCCCAGCTCCTCGCCATGTAAAACGCCTCCCTGACTACGATTGAGCTTAGGGTCATGGGTTGACGGGTGCGATCACCCCGCGAAGCGAACGGTATGAAAATGCCCGCGAACGGCATGGGCGCGTAGGGCCCCAAAAGCCTCCAAAATGGCACGCAGGCGTGACGCAGCCCGCAGAGCAGGACAAACCCATGGTTTACGCAAGTTTAGATGCCCGAACCGCTAAACCATCCCGTATAAACTCGCGCGTCTCCCACGGTCGGGACATGATGGGGGCACGCGACAGGGTCAGGCAATAGGCAATGGGGCGACGCGCGAGGAGTGACGCGCCAGAGCGGCGGATGTAGTGGATGTACGGCGGGGCAGATCAGGTGTCTGTGCCAACACGAGAAAGGAAGCAACATGGCAATGCCCAAAGACTTCATCGACAGCAACGACTTCACCAAGGAGCAGATACTCGCCATCGAGGATCTTGGCCTTGCCATGAAGAAGGCCATCAAGCATGACGGATTCTATCCCCATCTGCTTCGCAACAAGTCGCTCGGCATGATCTTCCAGCAGGTCTCTACCCGCACACGCATCTCCTTCGAGACCGCCATGACCGATCTCGGCGGTCACGCCCAGTTCTTTGGTCCTGGCACCATCCAGCTCGGCGGACATGAGTCTCTGGGCGACACCGCTCGCGTCATGGGTTCGCTTCTCGACATCCTGATGGCGCGCGTCAACCGTCACGCCGACGTTCGTGGCCTTGCCGCAGGCTCGGCCGCGCCCGTTATCAACGGCATGTCAGAGTTCAACCATCCGACCCAGGAGATGGGTGACCTCATGACCATGCTCGAGCACCTTCCTGCGGGCAAGCGCGTGGAGGACTGCACGCTCGCCTTCATCGGTGACGCCACCCAGGTCTGCGTCTCCTTGATGTTCATCTGCTCGAAGATCGGCATGCGCTTCGTGCAGTATGGACCCAAGGGTCACCAGATCACAGACGGTGGCCTCCAGGTGGATGACAAGGTGGACCTTCTGGCCATAGGCAAGGCCAACTGCGAGGAGTCGGGAGGGACCATCGTCATCTCCGACGATATCGAGAGCATCAGGGGCGCCGACTTCGTCTATACCGACGTGTGGTACGGCTTGTACGACCAGGAGGAGGGCGGGGAGTCCTATATGGACGTCTTCTATCCCACCTACCAGGTCACCATGGACATGATGAACCTCGCTGGCTCAAACTCAAGGTTCATGCACTGCCTTCCCGCCACCCGCGGCGAGGAGGTCACAGACGAGGTCATGGACGATCCCGTGCGCTCGCTCTGCTGGGTCGAGGCCGAGAATCGCAAGCACTCCATACGCGCGCTGCTCGCTGCCCTTGGAGATCGCACACCCTTGGCGGACGAGAACATAAGCTATTCCGCGAAACGCGAGCTACACGACGCGCTCAGAAAGATCGACGAGCTTCAGGCATAAGAGGCCGCGCGACCTCGCCGATGGCAGAACAAGACGCCATCCGGGCCACGCGTCCTTATCGGCATACCATCCAACAACGTAGGAGGTCATTTGTATGCGTACCATCCATGAGTCAGAGTCAAGTCCTCGGGCCGACGGCTTTCGCATGCCGGCCGAGTTCGAGCCACAGAGGCGTGTCTGGATGGGCTGGCCCCACCGCACCGACACCTGGTCGTTTGGCGCCAAGCCCGCGCAGAGGCAGTATGCCGACATCGCCCGTGCCATCTCGAAGTTCACCCCCGTTGTCATGTGCGTCAACCAGGCGGACTACGCCAATGCCAAGGCTGTCTTCGAGCAGGACGAGAGCGTCACCGTCCTCGAGATGACCACCGATGACGCCTGGTTTCGTGATACCGGCGCCACGTACGTGATCAACGATGCGGGTGAGGTTCGCGCCAACCACTGGCACTTCAACGCCTATGGTGGCTTCTACGACGGCCTGTACTTCCCCTGGGACAAGGACGAGCAGATCGCCCTCAAGATGGCCGAGTTCTCGGGCGTTCGTCGCTACCGTCCCGATAGCCTCATCCTTGAGGGCGGCTCCATCACCGTAGACGGAGAGGGGACCTGTGTCGTCACTGATATGTGTCTACTCTCTCCAGGCAGGAACGCCAGCGTGAGCGACCTCGAGCCGTGGTCCGAGGAGCTTCGCAGATATATGGATGAACAGCTTGCCAAGTACCTGAACGTCGAGAAGATCATCTGGGTCAAGGATGGCATCGATCCCGACGAGACCAACGGGCATATCGATGACGTGGCGACCTTCATCGCGCCCGGTGTCATGGCCTGCATCTGGACTGACGATCCCGACTACCCCTTCTATAGGGAGTGTCATGCCGCCTTCGAGATCCTTTCTGGTGCGACTGACGCCAAGGGGCGCAAGCTTAAGGTATACAAGCTTCCGATGCCCGTCAAGCCGCTCTACATGACCCAAGAAGCCTGCGACACCATTGACGTCGACGAGAACGCTGAGCCTCGTGTGCCCGATGAGCCGCTGATCGCCTCCTACATGAACTACCTCGTGACCAACAAGGGCATCATCACGCCTCAGTACGGCGACGAGAATGACGCCTTGGCCATAGAGACCCTCCGGAGGATATACGACGAGACGTGGGGAGAGGGCAGCTACACGGTCGTTGGCGTCAAGTCAGACCAGGTCGTCTATGGCGGCGGGAACATCCACTGCATCACGCAGCAGGAGCCTGCGCCCCAGGTCGGCTAACCCGGCTCCATACGATGGGGGCGCCCCTGAGGAGGACGCCCCCGCACCGCTTGAAAGGACAACCATGGCTGGTACAAAGAGATTCAGCCTGCTTGACGCTATTCTGAATATGATCTGCGTCGTATTCGTGGCAGAGGCCGCAGCGCCTGCGGCGGCGATCGGAAACTCGCAGTACTTCTGGTGGCTTATGCTCATCATCACGTTCCTTTTGCCCTACGGTATGATCGTCTCGGAGCTCGGGTCTACCTACCCCGACGATGAGGGCGGCGTGTACGATTGGGTGAAGCGCGCCTTTGGCAAGCGGGTTGCGGGCTTTGTCGCGTGGTCCTATTGGGTGAACTTCCCCCTGTGGATGGCGTCTCTCGCGCTGGTGTTTCCGGACACCATAGGGACGCTGATGGGCATCCAGCTCGGGAGCGTCCCATCGCTCGCCATAGAGCTTGCGTTCATCTGGACCGTCGTCTTCGTGAGCTTCTCGAAGGCGTCTGACGCGGCATGGCTCGTGAACGTGGGGGCCGTCCTAAAGGTTGGCATCGCAATCGTCCTTGGAGTGCTCGGCTTCATGTACATGAGCCAGCATGGCAACGCGAACGCGGGAGATATCAGCACCTACCTCCCCAACCTCGCGGACACGAGCTCGCTCACGTACCTCTCTATCATCCTGTTCAACTTCATGGGTTTTGAGGTGCTCGCCACCTATACCGACGAGATGGATGAGCCGCAGCGACAGATCCCGCAGGCTATTGTCTATGCCGGTGCCGCCATCGCGGTCGTGTATCTGATCTCGGCCTTCGGCATCGGCGTCGCCATTCCCGTCGCCGACCTTACCGTTGACTCTGGCATCTCCGACGCGCTGTCCGTGATGGTCGGTACGGCGTCGCCGATCTTTGTCGTCGTGAGCGTCGTGTTTCTGCTCACGCTGATTGGCAATATGGTGTCCTGGTCTCTTGGCGTCAACACTGTTGCCGCAAAGTCCGCCGAGGACCATAACCTTCCTGGCTTCATGGGCCATAAGGACCCCAAGACCGGCATGCCCAACGGCGCCTCTCTGACCAACGGAGTCGTCGCCTCGATACTCTGTGCCGTCTCCGTCTTCACGGGTTTCGACTTCTGGGTGCTCTTTGCCGCTCAGGTCGTCTTTCTGCTCCTTGCCTACGTGCCCATGTTTCCGGCGTTTTTGAGCCTGCGCGCGTCTGACCCTGACACCAGGCGCCCTTTCAAGGTGCCTGGTAAGGGCGCGGTGCTCAAGGTCATCACGTATCTGCCCGTTGCCCTGCTTATCCTCTCGGTGATCGCCACCTGCGTGCCGCTGAGTGGCGAGGAGGTGGCGGACAAGCTTCCGATCCTGGCCCTGACCATCATCTTGCTCGCTGCTGGCGTTTCCCTCATGGTTGTCTTGAACAGGCAAGGCCCAAGGCCTGGGGATACTGCCGAGTAGTCCCTGCGGGTGGGCGAGGGATAGTCTCTTGCCCGCCCGCCGGGAGGCGTGGGACAACAGCTCGTCCACCGGGAAACCGCCCGCCACGCTGCGGGGCACTATGAAAAATGCCTCAACTGGGCAAACGTGCTAACCGCCCGCCAGCCTGCGGGGCGGTTGCTCCGGGCCGCGCCGACTCCCACCAGCCCCCCGATGTCTTCCAGCCTGCGGGGCGGTTGCGTCGACCTCTTACCAACGCTTGCGCAAAGCGCCGAAGTAGGCGTAGAGTCTCTGTGAGCGCAAAGGATGGAAGTCGTGATAATCGTCCGGTCATCTGGCCCCACGGCCTTCGGGGGAATGCGGAGGATCGACGCGGGTGGGGATGTGACGGGCATATGGGGAGCGTGAGGCTAGCGCGATGCGAGCACCTGGGGATACCGTGGCGAGGACGGGAGCAGCTCAGACTGACGGGGCGTTCCAGCTTGGGAAACCCGAGCTCGTCTGCCGCTGGCGGCTTGCTGGTGCCCGTCTGCCCCTGGAGAACCGACACCTTCGCGCCCTTGGGCGTCGCCACGTCAACAGCGGAGAGATGGACAAGGCGCTTGTCGCCTGGGCCAAGCAGCACATCGAGTGGACGCTTGCAGACGGCGGTGCCCTGCACCCAGACGGCGTGCTGATGCTCATCGTCGACGAGAGTGGGCGTGCGGCCATGACGGTGGGACCCCATAAGCCCTTGGCCTGCCGTTCGACGTCCGCGCTCATTGCGCGTGCGAGGGAGTCCTGGTATGAGGGTCTTGTGACGGGAGTCTCGCCCGAAAGCGTCTGGATCGTGAGCGAGGGCACCCTCGTCTGGGGGATTCCTGAGGACTCGGCACCTTCGGGGGCGACGTCGCTTGTTGAGGACCTAGCACGGACCTTAGGCATTCCTGTCGAGAGGAGCAAGAGCCTCCTCGATGACCTTGACAACGGAGAGTTGGGCTACGACGAGTTCTTCCTCGTCTCTGACGAGCACGGCATCGTGAGGGCTGCGGACGCGCCGGGAAGCGAGGGGGAGCGCTTCCAGAGGAGCTACGAGAGGCTGCTTGACCAGGTCCGTCGGGGTCGTCTGCGTTAGGGAGACACAGAACAAATCCACCCAACCAGTCGAGAAACCGTCCTGTCCGTAAAGAGACTCTCTCCGCGAAGGGCCGTCTCCGGGTAAGGATAAGGCCCATGTCACACTCCGGCCGGGGTGTCTTGACGTCGGCGCAACGGCTGCGGGTTCGGAGTCCGTCCCGATCAGCACCGCCGCTCAGCCTTGAATATTCCGCCCCGCACGTTCACCACCGAGTGGCAGTGTGAGACGCACCGCCCAGTACGCTCATCGCCGAGTGGCAGTGTGAAGTACACTGCCACTCGCCCTCGAGCGTACCGGACGCACTGCCACTCGGCCCCGATCGTACCAATACGGTACGCTCGATGCCGTCTGGCAGTGAGGACTACACTGCCACTCGCCACTGAACGTTCCGTCCCGCGCGCTCACCACCGAGTGGCAGTGTACGGCGCACTGCCACTCGCCCCCGAGCGTACCGACCGCACTGCCACTCGCCCCTGAGCGTTCCGTCCCGCACGTTCACCGCCGAGTGGCAGTGTACGGCGCACTGCCACTCGCCCCCGAGCGTACCGGACGCACTGCCACTCGGCCCCGATCGTACCGATACGGTACGCTCGATGCCGTCTGGCAGTGAGGACTACACTGCCACTCGCCCCTGAGCGTTCCGCTTCGCACGTTCACCACCGAGTGGCAGTGTGAGACGCACTGCCAGATACCCCGATTGTATCCTGCAACGGCTGTGGGCGAAGTACCGGCAGGTTATCGGCGTGTCCCGCATACCCACAAGCGTCTTGACAGCGTACTATCTCATGCCGGCCTCTCTCCTGAGGAGCTGCAGGAGCTGTGCCTTGTCGTACATGCCCAGCCTCCTGAGGCTCCGTACCCTATAGACGCGGAGTATGTCGACAGCCTACTGGATCCTTGTCTTCCGGTTGTGTGGGGAGGTTCTCGGAGTTATCCGCCTCGGGGTCACCTGTATCAGAGCCACCTGCCTCAGGGTAGCCTGACAGCATTACCCTGACTCCCCGGCACTTCCTTAACCCGCTGGACACAGACCCGAGCCGTCGCCTGCCTCGAGGGCCTGCGCCCGGCTGCGGAGACCCATGGGCCACCGCCCGCGCGTGACGGTCGCCAAGCCCGCGGGGGGACGGCGCCGGGGTCGCGCGCGGACCTGCGGAGGGGCGTATCCCGGCCCGACGCCTCACGAAAAGGCGCAGTCTGCGGCTCCCATGTTGCGCAGAATGCGCTTTTCCGTCACGTCGAGGTGGCATCGCTGGTACAGAATGCGCTTTTCTGTGAGGTATCGGTTGCAGAGTGCGCTTTTCCGTGAGTCGTCGGGTGCAGACTGCGCTTTTACGTGAGACCGTCTGCGCAGAATGCGCCTTTGCGAGAGGTGGCTCCACGTTTGCGCAGGTAAGGAAAAGCGCACTCTACGGAAAAGCGCATTCTGCGCACGGGCCCTCACGGAAAGGCGCACTCTGCGCGACCGCCCGCATGCAGAATGCGCTTTTTGGTGAGCCCCACACGCAAAATGCGCTTTTCCGTGACATCGCCCACCCAGAATGCGCCTTTTGGTCACGTCGAGGTGGCGTCGCCGGCGCAGAATGCGCTTTTCCGTTACGTCGCCGCCCGGGAGGCGTGGGACACAACCCCCCCGCCAGCCTGCGGGGCACTATGGAAAATGGCCCAACTGGGCAAACGTGCTCGAGCAACCCCCCGCCAGGCTGCGGGGGGGGTTGCGCCGGGGACCCGCAGGCCTCGGCCGGCGGGCCCGGCCTCACGGAAAGGCGCAGTCTGGGCAGAGGGCCTCGCTGAGAGCGCACCCCGGGCCAGGCCGGGACACCATCAGGCTGCCAGTTGTGGGCTAAGGGGGTGCCGGGAACTCAGTATTACTTCCCTGGCCCCCCGCCCCCGCGCCCCTTGTCCCGCGAGCTCAGGGCGATGGGCGTTGACACCAGGTTCCCCGCCCTCTCCGCGCCTCTCGTCCGAGGCCCCTTGTCCCGCCCCTCCAACACCGCTCGTCCCGCCCTCTGGCGCGGATGTGGTAAAAACATTGATTGAGACAGGCTTCAGATGGCCACACGAGGTCAACACGGGTTAGAATAGGAGTGGTTCTGCCCCCGTTTGTCAAGACCCATGCGACAGACGGTGTGGTCTGTCGCCCATCGTTGCCCAGGAGGTCTCACGCATTGATCGTTTCGCCCGGCTCGCCTCAAAAGTCGCCCTCAGGCGCCAGGGGACGCGCTGCCTTTCTCACGGCGCAACGCATTTCGCGTATTGCCTCCATCGCTGCGCTCTATGCTGCAACCACCTTGGTATGCCTACTCTTTTTGGGTAGCCTCGCGTGGGGTCCCATCCAGTTCAGGCTTTCTGAGGCACTCTGCGTCCTGGCCCTCCTGAGTCCTGACGCCGTGCCAGGCCTTGCTCTTGGATGTGCCATCGCCAATATCGCCAACATCGCCGTGTCGGGTACGGGGATGCTCGGCATGCTCGACGTTGTCTTTGGCTCCTTGGCAACGCTTATCGGCGCGTGGTGTACCTGGCGCCTGCGCAAGCACCCTCGGCTTGCCGTGCTTGGCCCTGTGGTTGCAAACGCGCTTATCGTGCCGGCCTATCTTCCCCTCATGCTAAAGGGCATAGGGTTCTACACGATTCCGTTCACCTCGATCTCGCTCGATGACTCGTATGCGCTCATGTATCTGTTTGGCCTTCTGGCCACCGGTATCGGCGAGGCCGTTGTTCTCTATGCGCTGGGCCTTCCGCTTTGGCGCGCGCTGCTGAGCAGCCCTCTCGTTCGTGAGTTCGTTGCCAGGGCAGATACCGCCGATGGTGGACGGACGTCTATCGACGGGCCGCCTACCCACGAGGGTAAAGACGCGACGGGGAGCAGGACTGACCGCCATGTGACCGAGAGGATCTAGCCACCTTGAACCCCGCCATCGTCATCCCGTCATATTGGACCGAGAGGGACGAGTCTGCCGAGATTGGGCGCGTCGGTGCCTACGACCACGCGACAGCCGTCCTCAAGCCGCTTCCCGAGCTCGAGTCCTGCCTTGACTCACTTGAGATGGTACGGGGGGTGCTCAGGGTCATCGTGCTCCTCGTTGCCTCCGGCGGCTGCGAGGATGCGGCTCGCGCACGTGTCGATGGGATCTGTCGCATGCACCCTGATCTGCACCCGCTTGTGGTGGGTGCACGCGAGGCAGGCGAGATCGCACGAGCGGTCGATCGCGTGGCGCCAGGGCTGAGCGGGGATCCCATCTCGCTCAGGGGCTATGGCGCCATCAGGAACATGGGGCTGGCGGTCTGCGCCGTGCTCGGACATGACGTCGCGGTGTTTTTGGATGACGACGAGGTTGTCCTCGACGAGGATTTTCTCCTTGACGCCACCTACGGCCTGGGGATGGAGACGAGGCAGGGCCTTTCCATCTATGCCAAGAGCGGATACTTTATCGATAGGGAGGACTCTCCCTTTGCCGCGATGGACGGCCCGCGCCTGCGAGATCGCTTCTGGGCGAAGCGCGAGGAGTTCAACGAGTGGATGCATCGGGCCCTGTCGGCTACGCGAATCTCTCGCTCGAACTGTATCTGCGGAGGCTGTTTTGCGATCACCGCCGAGGCGTACGCCAGCGTTGCCTTCGATCCGACCATCACGCGAGGAGAGGATCTCGACTACCTGCTAAACCTCAGGATGCTGGGCCTGGACGTGTGGTTTGACAACAAGTGGCACGTGCGTCACCTGCCTCCCGAGATGCCCTCGCGCGCTGCACGCTTTCTGCAGGACGTCTATCGCTGGGAGTACGAGCTTGCCAAGCTCGATCGAGCCAATGCGACCATCGGCATGCGCCAGGTACGTCCCGAGTCGCTGAGGCCCTATCCTGCGATCTGGCTCTCGCCCGAGGTGCATGCCCGTATCGCCCTCACTGCGCTCATGCGGGCGATCTTTGGACCCGAGCGCCTCGCGTATCTGCGCATACTGCTGGTGGGGCGCCTGCGCGCGCGCAGGTGGGCAAGGCGCGTCTCGGGGAGCTACTTCGAGTTTCAGACCTATTGGCCCCGCATCATGGGTAGCCTCTGGCAGGACACCTCCCTCGCCAGGCGTCTGCTCCATATGGGCAGGCCCACACCTGTGACGAGGCCGCAGCGTCAAGACTGCCCTCCAAGTGGGGAGACGGCCGATGCATAAGGTGCGCAGGTGGACATCCGCCCACTTCGCCTTCCTCATCCGGGGCTTCCTGCTCGTTGCGACCGCAGCGTTTTTGGGGCTCCTCTCCTGGGGCATCGGTACGAGCAGCCTGGTCGCGTCGGTGGTTGCTGGAGCTGGTCTTGCCGTCATCATCGCCATGGCGGGATCCGTCCTGCTTGCCCCAGATGACCTGCGCTCTCAGGCGACGGAGCGCACCCTGCGCGTTGCCTCCGCGACGCTCAGGCACATGTCGGGCGGACTCACCCGGGAGAACGCCGCTGCGGTCTGTCAGCTGCTCCTTGCCGAGACGAGCGCCGCCGCCATCTCCATCACAGACACTGCCAAGACCCTCGCCTATGTGGGTGATGGGGTTCTCGGCTATACGGGCGGCACGGCCAACTCGCCTGCGACCAAGAAGGTGCTCAAGTCTGGCCGTGTGCAAACCTTCTCGAACCTGGGGGAGGACGAGTGGGTGGGTACGGTCTTGGACGAGGAGCGAGGTCCGCGCGAGCTGTCTTTGCCTGTGGGGATCTTTGCTCCGCTCAGGGTGGCCGATCGCATCGAGGGTACCCTCAAGCTCTACTACCGTCACGGGCGCGAGGTTGACCGCACGCAACTGGCCATCGCCCGCGGCTTCGGTGAGCTGCTCTCCACCCAGCTCTCTGCCTACGAGCTCGAGGCCCAGGCAGAGCTTGCCGCCCGCGCCGAGGTAAAGGCGCTGCAGGCCCAGATAAACCCCCACTTCCTCTTCAACACGCTCAACACGATAGCCGCCCTCACGCGCACGAATCCGGTAAAAGCCCGTGACCTTTTGCGCGAGTTCTCTGTGTATTATCGTCGAACGCTCGAGAGCTCCGAGTCCCTGATTCCCCTTTCGGAGGAGTTGGCTCAGACTAAGCGCTACCTCAAGATCGAGAAGGCACGCTTTGGGGCAAACCGTATCATCGAGTCGGAGGCCATAGAGCTCGGTGTCGAACAGCTCCTTGTCCCGGGCTTCATCGTACAGCCCCTGGTCGAGAATGCCGTGCGCCACGGCATGCGCGATGAGGGACCCCTTCACATCGACGTGCAGGCGACCACAGATGGCGATGACGTCCTGATAGCGGTGGCCGATGACGGCTTGGGCATGAGCGAGGAATCCGCCCGGCGCCTGCTCGCCGAGTCATCACGGAACCGCCTGGCGAGCGATGGCAAGCAGGGCGCGGGTATCGCCATCAGGAACGTGGCCGATCGCATAGAGAGGTTCTATGGCAGCGGTTCCGGCGTCGAGATCATGTCGAAGGACGGGGCTGGTACGGCCGTGACGTTGAAGCTCGTGGGGGCTGCTCCTGACGTCGCAAAGATCAAGGAGTAAGGGTAGTATTGTATTGATGGGACAAGGCTCATCGATGAGGCACAAGGCGTCCGCGTGCTGCGCGGCTCGACGTCGTGCCTTCATCTAGGGCAGAGAAGGCCAGGTGATTGCCGCATGATGAATGCGCTTATCGTCGACGACGAGGAGCCTGCGCGCTCCGAGCTGAGGTTCCTGCTCGAGGAGACGGGTCGTATTGACTGCATAGAGGAGGCCTCCAACGCGAGGGAGGCAGTCGAGGCCCTCGTCCGTCGCAAGGAGAATGTTAACCGCCGCCGTGGCATCGAGGTGCTCTTTTTGGATATTGCCATGCCAAAGACCTCGGGCATGCAGCTTGCGGAGGCCCTGCATCAGCTCAAGAACCCGCCTGCGGTCGTCTTCGTGACGGCCTACAGCGAGTATGCGCTTAGGGCATTCAACGTGGACGCCATCGACTACCTGATGAAACCCGTCGAGACCGACAGGCTCATCCACTCGCTCGACAAGGTGGAGGCGCGCAGTAAGCCCATCACCCACGCGCAGTCCTCCGTCGAGCGCATTCCGGTCGAGAAGGGTGGGCGCAAGGTGCTCATTCCGGTGAGCCAGATTCACTACATCGAGGCCAAGGACGACTACTCCTGCATCTATACCGGGAGCGAACGCTTTCTCTCGACCGTCTCGCTCGCGAAGCTCGAGCAGAAGCTTACCACGCACGGTTTCTTCCGCGTGCATCGTGGATACATCGTGAACCTCGAGCATGTCGAGGATATCGAGGTCATCGCAAGTGGCATCCTGCAGTTGGGCATCAAGAACATACCGGAGAAGAAGATACCGGTCTCGCGGAGGCGCGTCGTGACACTCAAGCGCGCCCTCGGACTCTGATGGGGTGAGGCATGCGATACGACATCATCGCCGATACACACGGGTACCTCTCTGACGTGCTGCTTCATGCGCTTGAGGGTGCCGACGTCATTGTGCATGCGGGCGACATCTGCTCGGCGAGAGACCTGCACAGGCTCGAGGACATCGCACCGGTGAAGTTCTGCATCGGCAACAATGACTACGGGTACGACTACGGCCCCTTCGCCAAGCGAGACTATCGCTTCTACTCGAGTAAGCTACGCTGGCAGGTATGTCACTATCGAGAGCGCCTTGACCTTGCCGTCTGCGACGTCGCTGTCTGCGGTCACACACATCGCCCCCTCGTAGAGAGGGACAAGCGCTACGGCACTCTGGTCATGAACCCCGGAAGTCCTACCCATCCACGTGCGAGTGGGCCCAGCATGGGGCGGATCATGGCCGAGGAGGGGCAGGTCCTCTCGGCCGAGATTATCCAGCTCGCGAGCTAGGCGAGGACACCTCGGGCTTTCTGTCCACAGCTTGGGGGTCTGTTCCGTCTGGCAAAAAGAGCGGTACGAAGATCTTGGTGTAGAGTCCCAGCCACATGAGCGAGACGCAAAATCCCGCCAGCACGTCGGTGGCATAGTGAACTCCCAGGTAGATCCTACTGAGCCCCACCGCTACCACGACGAGCGTAAACCCGCTCATGCAGAGGTACTTGACGAAGCGGTCCCTCTCGTAGTGCCATACCATCCAGGCGAGCAGCCCGTAGAACGCCATTGCGATCATGGAGTGGCCAGAGGGGAAGCTGTACCCTGTCTCGGCGATGAGGCGAAAACCCTCGGGGCGGGGGCGGTGGACGATCTGCTTGAGCACCACGTTGAGTACGAGTACGAGTACGAGGTTGACTCCCGCACAGATTGCGGGCCGTCTGCCCGGCGCAAATGCCTCGACGGCGAGCAGCATCACGATCAGGACCACCGGTAGCGCGAGCTCGGAGATCGATTGCATGACGGGCGTGAGCCACGGTCTGCGCATATAGACAACGACCAGTTCATAGGCCCAGGAATCGAGCTTAACGGCCTCACCCGCGAGGATCTCCTGCGCAAGCCGCATGAAGATGAGTGCGGCTACAACCACGATGATGGTGCGCAGGTTATCACGCACGAGCCTGGCAAACGTCCGATGCGCCCTCTTGCTTTGGGTACTCACCTGCGACCACACTCCAAAACAAAGGGACGACCGCATATGCAGCCGTCCCGACTACACGAACCGAACGCGAGAACGCCACCGGAAACAGGCGGCTTACGGCAAACCGATGACTCGTCGTGATCAACTAGCGACGAGTAAAAGCTGAGTACAAGCCTTACAGATTTGCTTCGATCTCTTTTATGAGCTCGGCCTTCGGCATGTTGCCGACCATGGTGTGGACGGCCTTGCCGCCCTTGAAGAGGATGAGTGTGGGAATGGAGACGATCTGAAACTGTTGGGCAAGCTCCGACTCCTCGTCGACGTTGCACTTGTAGACGTCGAGCCTCTCGGACATCTCCTCTGCGACCTCCTCTACCACGGGGCCCAGGGCCCGGCAGGGGCCACACCAGGCTGCCCAGAAGTCAACGAGGATGGGCTTGTCCGCCCCGGCGACAAGCTGGTCAAAATCAGAAGCGGTCAGTGCGTTGGACATTGGTCTCTCCTCTAACGTGCGCATGAGTGCGCGGTCATTGGGTATGCAGCGCTTATACCCAGAACGTGGGGCGGCTGCAGCTATAGAATGGTATTCGTGAAGTTTCAGTCGAGCGTTCGAGTAGGGCGGAGGGGAGAGATGGCAACAACGCGAGATGAGCGCAGGCTCGCCTTTGTGAACAAGGTGGCAACCGAAGTCGCGAGGCTCGAGGCTGCAGGTGTCGTCCTGGCAGGCAACGCCTTCTCGAGCGTGTGCTTCCTCAAGGGGGAGCTCTCGCGGCAGGAGCGGGAGGGGGCGGCCCTGCTCTCGGGTGCGGACGGTGACGCGCTCAGGGCGTCACTCGTGGCTTTGGGCTATGCGCCCGAGGATTGGTGTGCGGCCGCGACGTGCCTGCGTGACGGTCGAAGTCTTACCGCAGACACGCTCGTGCGAACTGTCGTTACCCTTGATCCCTCGACGCTCATCATCTGCGATGACGCGGCCGCAGCTGCGGTGCGCGGGGCCTATGCGGACGAGCTCTCCTCACTTCCTGACGCGCGCCAGTCTGCGCTTGAAGCCGGTTGGGTCGTGCCCCTTCTGGGCATGCGCGCCATGAACCTTGGTGGCTTTGCGGCAGCCCTTTTGGACCAGCGTCAGAAGCAGCTCATGTGGGCGCGCCTCAAGCAGCTTCCCCCGCTCGGCGAGCCCTACTGACGCTGAGCGCTTTGACGCGCTATCTTGGTTCGGAACACCCTCCCATCGGCTATCATAGAACTATTATTATGTGCCGGTGTCGCATCAGCGCATCGGCGGCAGGACTCAAGGCAGAGGAGCAGACATGGCAAACGTTCCCGCACCGATCGACGTGACCCAGACCTCAGAGTGGAAGGCGCTGCAGAAGCACTTTGACAAGCTCAAGGAGTCGGTTACCCTCAAGCAGCTGTTCGCCAACGATCCCCAGCGCGTGAGGAAGCTCAGCTTTGATGCCGCAGGGCTGCACTTTGACCTCTCGAAGAACCTCGTGACCGACGAGACCCTCAAGCTCCTCGTCGCCCTAGCCAAGGCCATTGGCCTCGAGGAGAGGCGCTCGGCTATGTTTGATGGCGTGCACATCAATACGACAGAGGATCGAGCGGTGCTCCACACGGCGCTCCGTCGTCCTGCGCGTGAGGCCGGCACGCTCGTCGTAGACGGGCAGGATTGCGTCAAGGATGTTCATGAAGTGCTCGATCGCATGTACGCCTTCTCACAGAGGGTTCGCTCTGGCGAGTGGAAGGGCGTCACGGGCAAGAGGATCGAGAACGTCATCTCCATAGGCATAGGTGGATCGGACCTGGGTCCGGTTATGGTGTACGAGGCGCTCAAGCCCTATGCGGATGGTGGCGTTCAGGTGCGCTACGTCTCCAACATCGACCCCAACGACATGGCCGAGAAGACCCGTGACCTCGACCCCGAGACCACGCTCGTGATTGTCGTCTCCAAGACCTTCACCACGCTCGAGACCATGACCAATGCTCGCGAGGCGAAGGCATGGCTGCTCGAGGGCCTGAAGGCACAAGGGGCTATCGACGGCTCCGATGGGTCGCTGGCAGAGGCCATCAAGCGGCACTTCGTGGCCGTCTCGACCAACCTTAAGCTCGTCTCCGACTTTGGCATCGACCCCGAGAACGCCTTTGGCTTCTGGAGCTGGGTCGGCGGGCGCTACTCGGTTGACGCCGCCGTGGGACTTTCCCTTATCATTGCCTTTGGTCCCGAGCGCTTCTCTCAGTTCCTCCAGGGCTTCCACGACATAGATGGCTACTTCTGTAAGACACCGCTCGAGGAGAACGTCGTCGCCCTCATGGGACTCGTCAACGTGTGGTATGTCAACTTCTGGGGTGCCGAGAGCCATGCCGTCCTGCCCTATGACCAGTACCTGCATCGCTTTCCCGCATACCTGCAGCAGCTCACGATGGAGTCCAACGGTAAGTCGACACGCTGGGATGGGACGCCCGTCACTACCAAGACCGGCGAGATATTCTGGGGCGAGGCGGGCACCAACGGCCAGCATGCCTTCTACCAGCTCATCCACCAGGGCACTCGTCTTATCCCAGCGGACTTCATCGCGTTTGCCAACACGCCCAACCCCGCTAAGGACGGCGAGCAGGACGTCCACGAGCTCTTCCTGGCGAACTTCCTTGCCCAGACCAAGGCCCTGGCCTTTGGAAAGACGGCCGAGGAGGTGCGTGCCGAGGGTACGGCAGAGTGGATGGTGCCAGCGCGCTGCTTTGCCGGAAACCGCCCGACGACCTCCATCTTTGGTGATACGCTCGATGCTCGCACTCTGGGGGTGCTGATCGCGCTCTACGAGCACATCACCTTCGTCGAGGGCAGCGTATGGGGGATCGACTCCTACGACCAGTGGGGCGTCGAGCTAGGCAAGCAGCTTGCCAAGCAGATCACGCCTGCCTTCCACAACGACGAGGCCCTCGCCACCCAAGACGAGAGCACCAGGGCCCTCATCGCGTACTACCGCGCCCACCGCAGGTAGTCCTGAGTCGCCCCCGGGCGCCACGGTGCTGCGCGCCGTGGCGGGGCGCCCCTGAGCGTTGCGTGACATGCCGTGCCTCCGGACTTGGGTCCGGAGGCGAGCGGTAGGGGCTAGCAGTTGCCCGCATACACGTGGGGAAGCCAGCGACGGGCCACCTCCACGAGGGCGCGTATGTCCTTAACGGGCGTTGGGCCACGGTCTTGCATGAGCCAGTTGGGGAAGAAGCGCGTCAGGTGGTAGGTGATGTCTCCGTCCAGGGAGGCTAGCCACTTGGCCATGGCCTCGATCTCTTGGACAGAGTCGTTCTCGCCCGGCACGACGAGGGTCGTGACCTCAAGGTGGCAGCTGGGTTCGGCCGCCAGCCGCTCGATGGCTGCGCGCACGGTGTCAAGATCGCCCCCATAGCGCTCGTAGGTTTTGTCCTGGAAGCTCTTGAGGTCGATGTTTGCCGCGTCGATGAGGGGTGCGAGCGCGTCTATGATGTGCGGGCGTGCGCAACCGCTCGAGACGAGCACGTTGGCCAAGTCGGCCTCGTGCGCGAGTGTGCCCACGTCGCGAATGTACTCCCAGACGACGAGCGGCTCGTTGTAGGTATGGGCGATCCCCACGACGCGCCCGTCGCGCCTGTGTGCGCGACGGGCGGTCTCGACCAGCTCTGCGGGTGTGATCTCTTGCCAGGGGACGTCATGCTCTCCCGCCTGCGAGATCTGCCAGTTCTGGCAGAAGGGACAGCACAGGTTGCAGCCATAAAACCCAGCCGAGAGCAGCAGCTTTCCCGGTCGCCAACGGGCGAGCGGCTTCTTCTCGACGGGGTCGAGCGCAAGCGAGGTGATGTGGCCATAGCTCGTGGCCACAATGCGCCCGCCCACGTTGCCTCGAGCACGGCAGCGCCCCATGCCACCCTCGGGGATGCGGCAAGCGTGCGGGCAGACGTCGCAGGTGACGGTGGTCGCGACTCTGGTTGTGGCGGCGGCTGCGGTCGCGGTGGGGGTGGCCGTGGCGGCGGCCGCAGTGGGGGACCGAGGCACGGTCGTACAGGCGCTCATGTGTGGCGCACGACCTCGAAGCGCTCGAGTCGCCAGCTGTCGCGCGCAAGATCGATGCCTCCCTTGCGTGCGGCGATGTCTATCTGCTCGTCCACCGTGTCCACGCCGTCGAGGTCTGGGAGCAAAAGGCCGCGCCTTCCGTCATCCGTGCTCACGATGACGCCGTAGCGACGCACGTCGAGCTGCTCGGGACCTTCGATCGGCTCTGAGGGACTCAGCACGTCCACGTCGTAGACAAGCTCGTCGAGCTCATCTGCGCGCACAGGAGCAAAGCGCGGGTCATGCACCGCAGCGCTCACGGCGTTGGCGCAGATCTCCTCGGCGAGGCTCTCCCTCGTAGGCGCTATGGTCCCGATGCAGCCCCTGAGCTCACCGTCCTTCTTGAGCGACACAAAGCAGCCTGCCCGCGTCGTCGTGAGCTCATCGGGCAGCGTAAGGTCTTTGGGCAGGTCGTCCGGAAGTCGCACGTACCCTCCGTCGCGCACATGGGTCTCGAGCGAGAGGCGAGCCAGACGTACGTAGGGGTCCTCGGATGCCCTGCGCTCTGACTGCTCGTGGGCGCGAGCTTTCTCGTACACGTTGAGGTAGTCACGCTTTGGGCAGCTGCGCTCAGGCCCGCATGGCGTGAAGGCGGCCACGGCATAGCCTACGCCAAAGGGTCCCTCGTAACTGAGCAGCTCGGGGCGAATCTCTGTCTGGTCGAGCGCTCCTGCCATCATCTGGAAGCTGCGCAGGCCGCACTCGGCCGCCCGTTCGGCGAGGCGCGGGCTCATCTCGAGCAGCGGCAGGAAGTGTCCTGACAAGAATGCGTCGCACACGATCCGGTCGAACTCGGGTCCCTCGGGCGCAAAGCCGTAGGGGCCGTCCTTCGTGAGCTTGTGCGAAAGGTCCCCGGATGCCACGTAGGTGACCCGCCTGCCGAGCACGTCGGCCACTCGCTGTATCAGCGTGCCCAGACGGTAGTGCGCCGTAGGGGAAAGTCCCGAGAGCCCGATGCGAACAACCCTAAAGTCCATATTGCGTCCCGCCTCGCGATAGGCCTCCTCTATGAAGTGCAGTGGGACCATAGTCGCGTGGTCGAGCGCAGGGTCTTGCTCGCCCTCGGTGCCGGCGGCAAGGTCATCTGCCGCCGCTGCAGCCCCAAGCGAACTCACAAACGCCTCGTCGTAGCGCACGTGGTGGCATGCCTTTGGGGCACCAAAGTGGCCGAAGTCCCCAGAGGCTGCAGATCCGGGTGAGATGTGCAGGTAGTCCCTGTACATGATCGAGTGGGGCGACGAGATGACGAGGGTCTCGGGCGCAAGCTCGCAGATGCGCCTTCCCACCTCGCGATAGGCAGCGACGGTCGCTTGGATCTCCTCCTCGCGACCGTGACCGACGGCGTGGACGATGAGTGGTGGATGCGGAACGGCGTAGGCGGCAAGAATGGCCATGGATCCCTCCTCTTTCGTGAAGCAGAAATCATCCATGACTATACTAGACGAGTCGGGCGCCTGCCATAGATGAGGAGGGTGTCCGCTTCCGCAGCGGCTCTATGCGGTCTCCTCCACGATCAGTGGTTCTGTCTGGAAGCTGACGCAGTTCACGTAGCCGCGATTGGTCTGGCGCAGCACCGGGATACAGGCGAGTGACATCAGGCCCATGGTCATGAAGGGTGAGGGTAGCTTGCAACCCATGGCACGCCAGGCCTCCTCGATCCTCGAGACCTTCTCGCTCACGACCTCCACGCGCCCGTCGCTCATGAGTCCGCAGACGGGAAGCTCAACGAGCGCCAGCACCTTACCATCCTGGACGGCCACCTCGCCGCCGCCGCAGGCCTCGAGCGTGCGGGCCGCGAGCAGCATGTCCGCGTCGTTGTCGCCCATCACGAGGAGGTTATGGGCGTCGTGGCTCACGGTCTGCGCGAGCGCCCCGTGTATGCCAAAGCCCGTTGCGAAGCCGTGGGAGAAGGTTCCTGCGTCTGCGTGGTGGCGATCGAAGACGCATACCTTGAGTATGTCATGGTCGGGGTCAGCCATAAGTTTGCCTCCCCGAACGGGCACCTCGACCACGCTGTCTTGCGTGATCGTGTCTCCACCGCTTACGGCCATCGCACGCACTTGGCAGCTGCCGTCGGGGCAGCCCTCTCCCTCCCTGAACTCAAACGATTGGGGACAGAGCTGCCCGCCCAGGTTCATCGTGCTCGTCATGAACGTGGGCCACGCGAAGGGCCTCACGTCAAAGAGGGCCTGCCCTCGCTCGGCCACCTGACTCCCGTCGATCCAGACCCTGACCGTCTTGAAGTCGCGCAGGTCCTCAAAGAGTACGATGTCCGCGCACTTGCCAGGGACTATGGAACCCATGTCGCGCCCCACGCCAAAATACTCCGCCACGTTGATCGTGGCCAGCTGCAGCGCCACGACCGCGTCGAGGCCCAGCGCAACGGCGTCGCGCACCACGCGGTCCATGTGTCCGTCGCTCACGATGGTGTGGGGGTGAGAGTCGTCCGTACAGAGCAGGCAGTGGTGCATGTCCACGCCACTTTCGATGAGCTGGGGCAGATACCCCGGGAGGTTGAGCCATGCCGACCCCTGTCTGAGCTGCGCATACATACCCATGCGAAGCTTGGCGAGCACGTCGGCGACGCTGCCCGACTCGTGGCAGCACGAGGCGCCCGAGGCGATATAGGCCGCAAGTCCGCGATCGATGTCGGGATTCACGTAGTGGCCGGTCACGACGCGGTCGGTCTTGAGGGTCTCGCGCACCTCGTCTAAGGCATTCTTCTCGCACGCCAGGATGCCCGGGAAGTTCATCATCTCTCCGAGGGCACAGGTCTCGGGCCATGTCATGGACTCTGCGATCTGCGCGGCGTCGATGCTGGCGCCCGTATCCTCGACGCCCGTGACAGCGGGTACGCAGGAGGGTGTCGTGAGCATCGTCTTGAGCGGCGTGCGAGCCGCGTCCTCCCACATCGCGCGTACGCCGTCGAGTCCGCAGACGTTTGCGACCTCGTGCGGGTCCGCGTAGATGCCCACGGTTCCGTGCGGCACGACGGCGCGTGCGTACTCGGAGGGTCCCACCATCGATGACTCGATGTGTATGTGGCTGTCGAGGAGGCCGGGCGCGGCAAAGAGTCCGTTGGCGTCGACGACCTCGGTGGTCTTGCCTATGCAGTGGTCTGCCGAGTGGCCACCTATGCCCAGGTAGGCTATGCGCCCGCAGGCGATGGCGATGTCTGCGTGCTCCAGCAGCTCGCGCGTGTCGACGCTCACCAGGTGCGCGTCCTTGATCACGAGCTCTGCGGGCTGCTGCCCCTGCGCGACCCTTACCAGCGTATCGTTGCACTCCCAAAGCGGCATCTTGCAGAAGCAGTTAATCATGGTGTCCTCGCATCCTCGCATCCTCGCGTCTTGGCTGTCATCGCTGCCGCCCGGCGGCGGCCCCTTGCCGTTCGGCGGCCTTCCCTCGCGCCATCCGACGGCCTTCCCTCGCGCCATCCTCGTCCGCCGGCTCTTCCGGACGCTATCCTCGTCCGTCCTTTGTCGGTAGAGTAGCGCAAGTGAGTGTCGCGTGCGCAACAGCGCTATCATGGGACCTGTGAGTGTTGGCTCTTGGCCTGAGAGAGGTGTGGACTGTGGGATACAGAAGTCATGCGTGGCTCAGAAACCTTATTGTGGCGGTGGTGCTCGTTGCTGGCGTGGGCTGCGCCGTTGCCTTTGCCCTCTCGCCGTCGCGCTCGCAAGACACGGCGAGTGACGCCTCCCCAGCCGCGTCGCCAGACGGTGATGCGCCGCAGCCGCAGCCTGTGACACCAGAGGTCGTCGAGAACACGTCCGATGCCAAAAAGCTGGATCAAGGAATAACGTTCTCGGGACCTGACCCGGCCAAGACGGAAGATGGGGTGCAGGCTGGCAGCGGTACACCCGCCCCTGACAACGTGCAGCGCGGCTGGAAGTGGGTTGCCACAGACGACGGTTCGGGGGGAAACGATGGCGGCAAGGCCGTCTACTGCGACGACGCGGGCGGCCACCTGCAGACGGGCAGCGCCACGATCGACGGCGTCGAGTACCACTTTAACGAGACGACCGGCGCCCTCGAGCTGGGGGCTCAGTGGATCCAGGGAGAGCACTTCAACCACGGCACGAAGGCTGTCCAGAAGTACATTGTGCTCCACGACACCGAGGTTGCGGGTAGCCCCGCCGGCGTCGTTGAGGGTTGGAAGAACTCGCGCAGTGGTGCCGTGGCGGCGCACTTCGTGATAGGGCGCGACGGGTCACTCGTTCAGTGCGGGCGCCTGAACCAGATCCTGCACCACGCGGGCTGGGGTGGTCCTGGGGACTTTGACAGCAAGTTTGGCGTCGGGTCCAACGACGGCAAGGGCAACGGGGACGACCTTTACGGCGTCACGCCGTGGTCAGGTTACACCTCCTACGGCATGAACTCCTACTCCGTAGGTATCGAGATGGTCCACCTCACGGGCCAGGACTACCCCGAGGCACAGCTCGACAAGCTCGATCAGATCATACGCTATATCGATACCTACTTTGGCTTTCAGTCGACGATCATCAAGCATCGCGACTGGCGCCCCTCTAACTCGGACACGGAACCCAACTTCGACCCCTACTTCGAGAGCTACCAGCGCATTCGCAGGCACCACTGAGCGGAGGTGTGCGAGGCCGGGGCCGGGAGGTAGATTTTTTCGGTTCGCATTTAGACTCTCGCAGAACAGCCCTTCCGAGGGCCGTTCTGCCCAGTTATACTCGGGGGTCCCTCCAAACTGTACGTTTCGTCACGTCGCTCGATAAACACCCAGGTAGTGTTTCTTTAAGGCGACGAAAACGTACAGCTTACGGGGCGTCGCCGCTTACGACGCCCTCACTCGTCCCCGTACATCGCCGCCTTCGTCCCCGCCGTCCCGCCGCCTTTGCCCGTGCCGCCTCGCTCATCCCCACCGCCCCGCCCGCCCCCGTACCTCGCCGCCTTCGCCCGTGCCGCCTCGCTCCCGTCGCCCCGCCCCTCCTCGCGCGATGTGAGTGAATCACTCACATCATATTCCTGAAGTGAGTGATTCACTCACTTCGAGATACTGTTCAGTAATCCTCTAACCTGGCCTTATGTATTTTGTTCTCCGAAGGTAACACCAATTTTGGGTCGAGAAATTACTCACATCATGTTCCTGAAGTGAGTGATTCACTCACTTCGCGAGGTGGCCTGCCCGTTTCCGTGGTTGCCATCATGCGGGTTAAAGGCTACACAGGCAAGGCGCACTAAGGTGTGATGGGCATGGAAGGGGTTGGCATGACAAGCAAGTGGTTCAGAAGGTTCATGAGCGTATTCCTCGCGCTCGTCGTGGCGCTTAATCCGCTCGATACACGGTCATTCATTACAAAGGCACTTGCCACGGCCCCAGAATCTGCCGGGATGAGTGATGTGGAGAAGAAGGCCACGCCTGGACTCAGTGCTTTGGGTAAGGGTGTCGCCAAGGCCCTCGGCCCTCTTCTCGGGGCGCTGGGCAGTGGGGTGGCTGAGGAGGCTGAGGAGACTGGCTCCGAGACTGTGGGTGAGGCTATCGAGGGCACAGCCACAGCTGCCGAGGAGGGCGCCGCTACCGTCGAAGAGGGTGCCACCGCTGCAGAAGGTGGTGCCGAGAAGAGAGCAGCCGAGGCTGAGGCCGGACAGGCTGAGACCGAGCAGGGCGCTACTGAAAAGGGTGCGGCAGAAGACCAGACTAAACCAGATACGCCCAAGGTTAAGTCAACCTCGCCCAATCAAATGCAGAAGCAGGTTGGCAGACGCCAGGCACCAAAGGAAGTGGATCGTGTCGACACCGGGAATACTGCTTCTGGCGCTCAGCCACATATTCATTTCAAAGGTGACTATAAGTCTTTGAATATGGATGGGACCTGGGGGGGCATGACGGGAAGGTGGCTCCCCACTTGACCAGAAAAATGATAAAGTGGCTGAAAGATAATGGCTGGGGTATTCCTGAGGAGTACCGATGAGGCCGGGTGAGTGCCTCGTAGCTGTTGGTGGCTGGCTTGCGTGGCCTCGCTCTCGGGAAACCGTTACGTGTTGCATATGAGAGCTGGATACTGTATGGATGAGGAAAGATACCTTCTGCGCGATGTCACGCAGTTGCCGCAGGTGCACGACGGGAGGCTCGCGGGTCTGGACGTGACGGGAGGCACCCTGACGCTGCACATCGACGACCTGCACGAGCCTAATGCACCCTCAGGGAGCTGCGACATGGTGTTTGAGGGCTTCGACGACGTCTATTCGGATGTGAATCTTCTCGTCACGAGGTTTGGCGTCGGCATGAACGTTACGGGGCGGCTCTTCTACCTGGATGATCTCATGGTCTATATGGAGAGGAGGCGACTACCGGACCTGTGGGTGCTGGAAATTCTGGCACGTTGCGAGAAGGTTATGATCGGTTGCTGGCTGTCGGCGCTCGACCCCGAGGACCGGGGGTCGCCGGCGTGGCTGTCGATATGCGCGAGGTCCTTGCGCTACCTATGGTCGTAGAACCGAACGAGGAGAGAAGCAGCCTGATGATCGAAGAGCGGAAATTAAAGGCACAGCTTACGGGGTGTCGCCGCTTACGACGCCCTCACTCGTCCCAGTACTTCGCCGTCTTCATCCCCGCCGTTCCGCCCCTCCCCACGCGATGTGAGTGATTCACTCACTTCGAGATACTGTTCAGTAATCCTCTGACCTGGCCGTATGTATTTTGTTCTCCGAAGATAACACCAATTTTTGGTCGAGAAATCACTCACATCATGTTCCTGAAGTGAGTGATTCACTCACTTCGCGCTTGCGTCGGCTTCCGTGGAGTTCCCGCTCAGTGCGCTCGATACGTAGGCCTTTGCTACGAAGATGCCCGCCGTCCCGACGGTCTCGAGGTTCGCTGGGATGAGCGACGGGGAGAGGACCGAAGAGACGCACGCGTGGCCTAGGCAGATCGATGAGGGTCGTGACTGCGCCGGCCCTACATATATATAAGAGAGGAGAGAATCCGCCCGCGACCTTTCGCGCTTTTGATGTGCTGTTTGTGCGGCCTCGTCTCGTGGGAAAGGGTTTGCTAAAATTAATCTGTTAGCGCGCTCGACGGGTGCGGGCGGCGTCACACCTCGAACCTGGTCAGGACCGGAAGGTAGCAGCCATAAGGGGCCTCTGGCGGGCGTCCGCTCCCATCGAGCGCGCTGCATGTGCGCATCGTGACATGCGCTTCCTGTCTTGCTCCCCACTGCCAAGAAATGGGCCTCGTATATGGACTTCGTCAACTTCATCGTCAATCTGTTGCGTGACCCTCGCACGTTCATAAGAAACGCCATCAATATGGGGCCCTTCGTCTCCTATGGCTTCGTTTTCCTTGTTATCTTTATCGAGACGGGCGTCGTCTTCTTTCCCTTTCTGCCAGGCGATTCCCTGCTTTTCGCTTCGGGCTTCTTTGCGCATGGCGGTGATGGCGGTGGTTTCAACATCTTCATCTTGCTCGGCGTCGTGTGGGTGGCGGCCATCTTGGGTGACCAGTGCAATTTTATGATTGGCCACTTCTTTGGGCGCAAGATCGTCGCGTCGGGCAGAGTCAAGGCTATGACACCCGAGCGCATGGAGAAAAGTCAGGCGTTTCTTGATAAGTGGGGCCACTTGGCCATCTTCCTGGGGCGCTTCTTTCCGTTCATTCGCACGTTCGTGCCGTTCATTGCGGGCATGGGCGGTATGAAGTGGCACAACTTTGTGCTCTGGAACGTGCTTGGTGGCATCACCTGGTCAACGCTGTTCACGCTCTTGGGCTACTTCTTTGGCGGTATCGAGTTTGTACAGAAGCACTTCGAGCTGCTCATCGTGGGCATCGTGGCTGTGTCACTTGTGCCTACGGTTGTGGGTCTCGTCCGGAGCCATCTTAAGAAGCGCTCTGTTTCCTAGGTCGGTAAGAGCGTACCTCACGAATGGGCGTATCCTACTCGTGGCTTCTCACGCAAAAATGCACTCTGTGCGTACGTGGGATGGAGAATGCGCTTTTCCGTGAGGGCAGCGCCCCAGAATGCGCTTTTCCGTGAGTCGTCGAGGTCAGAATGCGCTTTTGCGTGAGGTGTCTCGACGTTTGCCCAGCTCAGGAAAAGCGCATTCTACGGAAAGGCGCACTCTGTGCGTGCGACATCACGGAAAGGCGCACTCTGCGTGGTTGCGTGCACACGGAATGCGCTTTTGCGTGAGCTGCCGGGCACAGAATGCGCTTTTGCGTGAGGTGTCCCACGCCACCCCGACGCCCCCGTCCCAGCCCTCCTGCCCCCGCCGCCATTCCTGCTGATTCGCCCAAGATTTCGCGTTTGCGCCATTGACGTTTGCGAAAGGGGTTAAAAGAGACTACCGTTGCCATAGGACTAAGCACCCGCCAGGCCGCTTGCGTTTGGTCGGGCGTCAGAAGCCTTTGGGCGGCACGTGCGTACGGCGGCGATCAGGTGAGGACGGAGACGGCAATGGCAGCGAAGGGTGACCTTGGCCTGGTGGCCCGCTACCTTGGGCGCTACCGGCGCGACTTTGCACTCGCGACGGTATTTGCCTTCGCCGAGTCGGTGCTCGAGCTGACGATTCCCTTTCAGATGGCATACATCGTGGACGTGGGCATAGCCCAGACCAAGCTCGACCTCATCTATCTTTCGGGCGCGCAGATGCTTGTGACGGCCCTTGTCGCTGGTGGATGCGGCTTGGGTTACGCACGCGCCTCCGCACGTGCCGCGATGGGCTTTGGCGCGAACCTCCGGGAAGCGGAGTATGCTCACCTGCAAGACTTCGCCTTTTCCAATCTCGATGAGTTCGAGACGTCCTCTCTGGTCACGCGCATGACCACCGACGTCACCGTCGTGCAGAACGCTCTCATGATGGGCTTTCGACCCCTTTTGAGGGGTCCCATCATGCTCGTGATGGGCCTTCTGATCGCCTGTACCATGAGCGTTCAGCTCGCACTGGTGTTCCTTGTGACGCTGCCGGTCCTGGCGGTCGTCCTCACCATCATCGTATTGCGTGTGGCTCCCCTCTACGGTGTGATGCAGGGTGCGATGGATCGCCTCAACGAGGCTCTGCAGGAGGACCTCGTCGCGATACGCGCCATCAAGGCCTATGTGCGGGAGGATTACGTCGCCGAGCGCTTCGAGCGCGTGAACGAGCTTCTGGCCAAGAGCTCTACCCGAACCTTCAGGATAGCTGTACTCAACACGCCGATCTTTCAGCTGTCAATGGGCGTCGCAAGCGTGTGCCTCCTCTGGTTTGGTGGGCAGATGATCATGGCGGGCACGCTCGGAGTGGGCACGCTTACCGGGTTCATGAGTTACGTGCTACTCATCATGAACTCCCTGATGATGATCTCGAGCGTGTTCTTGCTGCTCGCGCGGGCTATTACGAGCATCCACCGCATCTGTGAGGTCCTGCGGGAGAGACCCGCGCTCACGAGCGCGAAAGATGGCCTGACGTCGGTGCCTGACGGTGGGGTGCGCTTCTGCGACGTCTCGTTCAAGTACAGCGCGAACGCCAGGAAGGACGTGCTCGAGCACGTGAGTCTGTACTTTGCCCCGGGTTCCACGGTGGGCATCCTCGGTGGTACCGGCTCGGGCAAGACCTCGCTCGTGCAACTGATCGCCCGCCTCTATGACGCGAGTACGGGGGTGGTCGAGGTGGGAGGGCACGATGTGCGCGACTACGACCTCGCGTCGCTTCGCGAGGCAGTGGGCATCGTGCTGCAGAAGAACGTGCTCTTCTCGGGCACCGTCCGTGACAACCTGCGCTGGGGAAACCCCGACGCCACGGACGAGGAGCTGCTCGAGGCCTGTCGCGTCGCCTGTGCGGACGAGTTCCTAGAGAGGATAGGTGGCCTTGACGGTGACCTCGGCCAGGGTGGCGTCAATGTGTCGGGTGGGCAGAAGCAGCGCCTCTGCATCGCGCGTACGCTCCTCAAGCACCCTAAGGTCATTGTGTTCGACGACTCGACGAGCGCCGTCGACATGAAGACCGATGCGAGGATACGCTCCGGCCTTGCGGCGCTCGGCGGTATGACCAAGGTCATCGTCGCGCAGCGCGTGAGTTCCGTCGTGGAGTCAGACCAGATAGTCATCTTGGACGACGGGCGCGTGCACGCGACGGGCACCCACGCTGAGCTGCTCATGCACGATCATATCTACCAGGAGCTGTGCGCCTCGCAGGGCGTGGCTTCGCTCCACGAGGCCGTTGGTGCGGCGCAGTTGGCACTGAGCCCAGGCGTGCAGGCCGTCCACCCGGGCGACGGTGGCGAGGATGGGGCAGAGGTGCGCCATGGCAGCTAGAGCAGATGCGCCGAGAGCGCCGCAGGATCTTGGTCGTACGCTGCGCAAGCTTACCGGCTACCTTGGCCACGCGCGGTTCCAGCTGCTTGCGGTAGCTTTGCTCGTGAGCGTCTCGGGACTTGCCAATCTCGTGGGCACCTACATGATCAAGCCGGTCGTGAACGCGGTGGGAAGAGGAGACGCAGACGGCTTCACGTCAGGTATTGCCCTGACGGCCGGCATCTACGCGCTGGGTGTAGTGGCCTGTCTCGGCTACACGCAGACGATGGTCCACGCGGCCCAGCGCATCGTCTTTGACATCCGTCGCGACCTGCTCGCCCACATTCAGACCCTGCCGCTCTCGTGGTTCGACTCCCGACGTAGCGGCGACATCATGAGCTTCTTCACCAATGACGTGGACACGGTCTCGGAGGCGCTCAACAACAGCTTCGCGAACATGGTCCAGGCGCTGATACAGACCGTGGGCACGGTCGCTCTGTTGCTCGCGCTCAACTGGCGCCTCACCCTGATCACGCTCGGGTGTGACGCGCTCATCGTGCTCTACGTGCGCTTCTCGGGTCGACGCTCAAAGCGCTACTTCTCGCGCCAGCAAGAATCGCTGGGCCTGCTTGACGGCTACATAGAGGAGATGACGAGCGGCCAGAAGGTGATCAAGGCCTTCAATCATGAGGGGCAGAACCTCGCGGGCTTTCGGGCGCTCAACGACGACCTGCGGCAGACGGGCACGAGCGCACAGGCCTATGCTGCGACCATGGTGCCCGTGACGGTGGCCGTGTCATACGCCAACTATGCCATCGTGGCCGTGGTGGGGGCCCTCATGGCGCTCTTTGGGCAGATGGACGCGGGTAGTCTCGCCAGCTACCTCGTGTTCGTCCGGCAGGCGGCCATGCCCATAAACCAGCTCACGCAGTTGGGTAACTTCCTGCTCACCGCCCTTGCGGGCGCGGAGCGCATCTTTGAGGTGATGGAGCTTCCGGCCGAGACGGACGAGGGCGTGACCCACCTTGAGTGTGTTGAGGGCGAGGCGACCAAGGTGGCGGGCGTCAGCGAGCCCTGCCGTGCGTGGCGCTGGCGCAAGGGGGACGGCAGCTGTGTTGCCCTTGCCGGTGACGTGCGCCTGGAGCACGTGAACTTTGGTTACCTGGCTGGCCAGACCATCCTCGAGGACCTCTCGCTTTGGGCGAGGCCGGGCCAGAAGATTGCCTTCGTGGGCGCGACCGGTGCCGGCAAGACAACTATCACGAACCTCATCAACCGCTTCTATGACATCCGCTCGGGGTCGATCTCCTACGACGACATCGACATACGTGCCATCTGCAAGCCCGACCTGCGTGCATCCCTTGGCATCGTGCTGCAGGATACCCACCTCTTCGCGGGGACCATCGCGGACAACATACGCTTTGGCAAGCTTGACGCGACCGATGATGAGGTGCGACGCGCGGCCCAGATAGCGAATGCCGACTCCTTCATCAGCCGCCTGCCCAAGGGCTACGACACGTCCATCAGTGCGGACGGGGCGAGCCTGAGCCAGGGGCAGCGCCAGCTCATCTCCATCGCGCGCGCGGCGGTGGCGGACCCGCCGGTGCTCATCCTGGACGAGGCGACCTCGAGCATCGATACGCGCACCGAGGCCCTGATCGCATGCGGCATGGACCAGCTCATGGCCGGGCGCACCGTGTTCGTGATAGCCCATCGCCTCTCGACCGTGCGTAACGCCGACGCGATCATGGTGCTCGATCACGGTCGCATCGTGGAGCGTGGCACGCACGACGAGCTCCTGGCCCGACGCGGCGAGTATTGGCAGCTTTGGACGGGCGCCAAGGAGCTGGATTAGCCCTGTCGGCAGGGGGTGCGACCAACCCCCTCTTCCGGCAAGCCCCTGTGAGGGTATGTGGCCGATCCTCTTCGAGGTGGGGTGCGTCTTGTTGAGTGTGAGGTCATTGCCAAGGTGCCGTATTCGAGTCGGATGGCCCGATCGCGGTAGGAAGGGGCGCATCTTGCGGCGCGGGTGATGGGTGAGGTGACAATCCTTGCATGGCAAGAGGTCGAGGGATCCTAGGCGGCGGGTGGCTTGCGGCCTGTGCTGACTGACGTCAGGGGAGATTAGGCGGTGAGTTCGTCGACGAGACTCCCGCTAAGGAGCCGGTCGCTCAGGCCTTGGGCAATGCGTCATCGCTGCGGTCGATATGATGGCAACTTTCCGGGCATATCGCAGAGCACATGGTGGCTCGGTACTCCTTTTTCGTCATACCCACGGGGATGACCGCCCACATGAACGGGACCACCGCGATGCAGATCGTCGTCACGTTCATCGCGACGACGCAAGAGAGAGACATGACCCCGGGCACGTCGGCGGTGACCGCCCTCATAGCGGTCTCCTGCGAGAGAGGCACACCCCCATTCTCGCCGCCGTGACTACCCTGGTGTACGTTGTCATGATGGGCCTTGGGCTCGACACGCCGCTGTACCTGATCTGTCCCCGCTTGTCCTTGTGATGAACTACCCGTCCGGCATGGCGGTCATGCCTATGAACGTGATCGTGAGCGCCAGGGAGGGCGCCTTGGACAGGGAGGTCTACCTGGGAGGGGCGGGCGTTGGCCTGGCGTGACCCGTGGGCTCACGTTCGTGGTCGGAACGGACCGTGCGGGGCGCGGGAGGGCGCCGACCCTTCCGGCCGCTTTGTTACAATCTTGATTCCGCGCCTTGCATGTGACGCCGGCAAGGCCTAGGATTCTTTACGGCTCGAGTGGTTCGTGTGAAGGGGAGTGGCGTGATGAGGGTCGCGAGAGGCGTCCTGTCGGCGTTCCTGTCCATGGCGCAGGTCGTGGGGATGGTCCCGGACTGCGCGTGCGCCAAGGTCGCCGCCCGGGCGCTGCACCTTGGCACGTCCCAGGCGTCGCAGGACGGTGGCGCGTCGTCCGGCGAGCCAGCGCCCGCCGACACCGGCGGGGCGGG
>ERZ773035.296-NODE-296-length-42075-cov-3.790100_pt1 | contig 42075 bp, 46 predicted proteins | sample MGYA00511487_ERZ773035 | MGnify/ENA primary metagenome ERZ773035 (study PRJEB29015, sample SAMEA2737985) | human oral metagenome | biome: human oral; feature: human-associated habitat; material: dental | place: China | collected 2024 ... | reverse complement strand
GGGCATTTCTTTATCACTACCGAAGAAGTGAAAAAACACTTATACAAAAAAAGACCATAAATCAATTTACCAATTTGCTAATACATAATGGAAACCAAAATATCTGTAATAGGCGGAGGTAGTTGGGCTACTGCCCTTGTTAAAATCCTTACCGCCAATATCGACCAAGTGTGCTGGTATATGCGCAATGAGCAGTCCATCGAGCACATCAAAGCTACCAAGCACAACCCTAATTACCTAAGCGATGTACACCTAAACATCAACAAACTACACCTCACCAGCCACCTCGATGAGGCAGTAGCCTTTAGCGATTACATCATTTTTTGTATCCCTTCGGCTTTCTTAAGCGATGAGTTAAGCAAACTCACCCTACCGCTGACCGATAAAACTATCTTTTCAGCTATCAAAGGCATCGAACCTAAAAGCGGACTGATAGTAGGCGAGTATTTCAACAAAATACACCACGTACCCTATGCCCAGATAGGCATTATAGCAGGGCCTTGTCACGCCGAAGAGGTAGCCCTTGAACGGTTGTCATACCTCACTATCGCTTGCCTCGACGAGGAGAAAGCACGCTTTATGGCTGAGGCGATGAGTCGCCATTATGTAAAGACGAAAATATCAGACGACGTTATTGGCATAGAGTATGCGGCTATGCTGAAGAACATCTACGCCTTAGCTGCGGGTATAGCCCACGGATTAGGCTATGGTGACAACTTTCAGAGTGTGCTGATGAGCAATGCCATTCGCGAGATGCGTCGCTACATCAAGCATATTTACAAGATAAAGCGCAACATCAACAACTCGGCTTACTTAGGCGACCTATTAGTGACCTCATACTCACTTTTCAGTCGCAATCGTATGTTTGGTACAATGATAGGCAAAGGTTACACCGTGAAGAGCACAATGGCCGAGATGAATATGGTAGCCGAGGGGTATTACGCCACTAAGAGTGCTTATCTTATCAATAAAAACCAAGAAAAACCGAGTCGCACCCCTATACTCGATGCTGTGTATAAGGTGCTATATGAAGGCAAAAGAGCTAAAACAGAATTTGCTGAACTCACAGGAGAACTAGATTGATTTGGCGATTTGGCAATTTGCCGATTTGCCGATTTGCTAATTTGAAAATTAGTTATTAACTTTGTAAAAAATACATAGAAATTATGCCATACACTATCACTATACCCCACGATACCCCACAAGCCTTAGCTTATGTAGAAAAAGCTAAGAAGCTTGATTTTGTGAAAGTAACTGAAATAAAAGAGTTTGAAGAAGAAACACAAGAGCAATATGAACTTATAATGGCTCTCTCTAAAAAAACTAATAGAGCCATTGCGCGCAAATTAGACAAAGCCAGAAACCTAAACTTACCTTTTAAAAACTAACACAAAATGATAGTAATTGCCGACAGCAATATTTTCTATAGTGCATTAATAGCTCCTAATGGTGAAATAGCTACTATCTTAAAGGATAAAAATATGCAATTTATTGCTCCTGATTTTATTATCGAAGAGGTAAAAGAACATTTAGAGATTATAGCGGCAAGTCGGAAAAAAGATAAAAGTAAAAAGAAAATATTAGCCGATTTAAACCATCTATTAGAGAAAATTACTATTATTCCTTTAGAGGAAATCAGCAGAGAGCACTTACAAGAAGCTTTTGATATTGTAAAAGACATTGATGAAGACGACTATCCTTTCATTGCTTTGCATCTGGAGATAAAACACAAAATTTGGTCAAGAGACCAAGTTCTTATTTATGGACTCACTGCTAAAGGCTATGGGCATTTCTTTATCACTACCGAAGAAGTGAAAAAACACTTATACAAAAAAAGACTATAATCAATTAGCTAATTTGCCGATTTGTCGATTATTTATTAACTTTGCATCAATAAAACTGATAAAACCCTATAACATTATGCCAGCAATAGCCATAAACCCGATAACTACCACCAACCACAAAGCATTAGGAGCTACAAAAGAAGCCCCTAAAAAGAAACTTTCTTATTATCAAAAGAAAAAAGCAATTGATGAAATAGCACAATCAATCAACAGAAATGTTACTCGAAGAAACTTAATGAAGATGATTTTAGAAGAATGATTTTAATAACCGATAGCAATCTAATTATTAGTGCGTTAATCACACCCAATGGGGCTATAGCCTCTATTATAAAAGCCAAGCATAACTTTCAATTCATCGCCCCTGACTTTGTCTTTGAGGAGATAGATGAGCATTGGGATAAAATAAAAGTCCTTAGCCTTTTAAGCGACAAAGAACTAAAAGCTGAACTACTTTTCTACCGAAACCTGATAAAGGTATACGACCAAAAAGTAACTAAAAAAGCTCTTGATAAAGCAGAAGAAATAGTACGAGATGTAGACCCTGAAGATGTCTTTTTCATAGCCTTGCACCTACATACCGGTCATAAAATATGGTCGGGCGATGAAAAACTGAAGAAAGGACTTACCGCTAAAGGTTATGGGCATTTTTTTACTTCTACTGAAGAACTCAAAAAACACTTATACAAAAAAAGACCATAATCAATTAGTTGATTTGCCGATTTGCTGATTTGCCAATTAAAGAATATGAAGAACAACACTTACACACAATACAATGAAGCTCAACTCAATAAAATAGGGAATACCGCTATTTATTTGAGTGAAAGAATACCGAATTTGTCAAAAACAAAGTTTCTAAAATTATTGTATATTTTAGATGAGCTTTCTATTAAGCAATCAGGAATTCCGTTCTTAAATTTAGATTATAAAGTATGGAAATTTGGTCCTGTAGCCGAACCTATTTTTATTGATTTATCGTCAGAAATGAGCCTTTTAGCTCCATTTATAAAAAGTAATCAAAAAGGACACCTATCAGCTAAGAAAGCATTTAAAGATGATGAATTTTCAGATAATGACATAGAATTATTAGACGAAGTTATTAAGAGTTTTGGCAATAAAACAGCCAAAGAATTAGTTGCTTATACACATAACGAAGAGTCTTTATGGAATAAGACTGCCAAAGAAAATAAGGTCTTAAACCTTTTAGAAAATGAAACCATAAACAGCACCAACCTTTATCTTAATTTAGCTGATTTAGTAGCCGATGACCCACGCAAAAAAGCTATTTATGAAGATTATATCGAACAGTTTTAAAAATGTTTACAGAAAGAACCATTATATATTTCACTCCTTTTTACTTTAAAAATGGGAATACTGCTAAGAACAAATATTTTGTAGTACTAAAGAATATTGATAACAAAAGTATTCTTGCTTCTTTACCCACTAGTAAAGATTATATCCCTGAGAAATTGGTAATTGAACAAGGTTGTATAGAATGCGAAAGTAGTAACCTCAATTGTTTTGTACTCTCTCCTTCTACTAAAATCACAGAAGACGGAAAATGTTTCAGTGTTTCTACTTATTTATACGGGCATCTATTAGATGAGTACTCTATAGATACATTAACAGAACTTTATCCTTATGAAGCCTCTGATTACCAGATATGGGGACAAATGAAAATATCATTGTTTAACGATCTTATTGAATGCTTAAAAAACTCGAAATCAGTAAAGAGAAAATACAAAAAAATACTATAATCAATTAGCCAATTTGCTAATTTACTAATTTACTAATTAATTTTATGTTTACAGGAATTATAGAAGAAATAGGCGAGGTAGTACGCGTAGTGCGTGAGGGTGCTAATCTGCATCTTTTCGTGAAGTGTACTTTTACTAAAGAACTGAAGATTGACCAAAGTGTAGCGCACAATGGCGTGTGCCTGACAGTGGTAGCTATTGACGGCGATGTGTACCAAGTGACAGCCATAGCCGAAACTTTAGCCAAAACCCACTTAGGAAGTCTGCAAGCAGGCGATATTGTAAATTTAGAGCGTGGTATGCTGCTAAACACGCGCTTAGACGGACATATAGTGCAAGGCCATATCGACCAGACCGCTACTTGTACAGCCATAAAAGAAGAAGATGGCAGCAAGCGTTTTAGCTTCGCTTACGATCCCTCTACTGGCAATGTAGTGATAGAAAAAGGGTCTGTAACCGTTAATGGGGTAAGCCTAACAGTGGTAGATGCCACTCGCGATGGTTTTTCGGTAGCGGTTATCCCCTACACTTTAGCGCATACCAATTTGCACCGCTTAGCAGTAGGCAGTGTAGTAAATTTAGAATTCGATGTTATCGGGAAGTATGTAGCGCGCTTGGTGCAGCAGCGGTAAGTCGTTGTAGTATAAGGCTGCGCACCTCTTCGCGTAGCGCGTCTTTATCGTCAAGAGTTTTACCTTCGGTAGAAATGGGCGGCAGTATATCTACGCGCATTCGCCCTGTACTACCGGCAAAGAAACGAAACGGGAATCGCTTTTTAGTATCGTACAGCACCATAGGCACTATGGGTATTTGGCACTGAATGGCGATGCGGAAAGCACCATCTTTGAAGTTATCGAGTACTATACTCTCATCATCAGGTACGCCTCCTTCGGGGAAGATGCAGATACTCAATCCGCTTTGTATGCGCTGTAGAGCGTGTTTGTATACCTCACGCCTACTCTGCGGATTTTTGCGGTCTACTAATATAGCCGCGCGTTTGTAGAAATACCCAAACAGAGGTAGTTTAGCCAATTCCTTTTTGCCTACAAACACAAACGGATTTTTGCTGCAATAAAGCATCAGCATAATATCCATCATACTGCAATGGTTAGCCACCAGCATATAGCTATGGTGATCGTTAGTTACGGCAAATGCCCTCCTGAGTCTGGGGTAAAAGCCCATAGCGTAGAGGATAGGGGTAGCCCATAGCTGTCGCGCTACCCAATAGAGTGCCGGATACCAGCGCTGACGAGCAGTAAGCACCAAGAGTAGCGGCAGCAGTAAAAGAATCAAGCTGGTTACTACTACATAGAACCAGCTTTTCCATATTATCCAAAAAAAGTATTTAAGTACTTTCATTTCTTCATTATATTAGTCCCCACCACAATTTCCAAGGAAGACGCGAGAGCACCAACACGAAAGCAATACCGTAGAAAAGCGCTATTTTAGCGAACTTAGCACGAGGTGTATCTTGCTTTTTGTGCTTTGACCAGCCGATAGTGATAAGCACTACCGCAGTAATCATTATTAGAGGGTGTTCCAAAAGCAAAAGACGCAACAGACTGGTTTTCATCACCATCTTGCCCTCTTGCCACGATGCTAAAAGCGGCGTAAGCACATAGAGCAATAAGCCTAATAGCAGCTGTATATGGGCAAAAATAAGAGCAAACAAGTTTAGGCGGAGGTCTTTCACCTGATAAGTTTCTTTTTTAGTGAAATAGCCAATAACTGCATTGGTTGTAGACAAAAATAGTACCACTAGCACTATGTAAGCACTCAGCGAGTGCACTTCTTTAATTAATTGATACATAACGATTTTTATAAAATTGAGCGCAAAAATACAAATCTTTTTTATTTTATGCGGTATCTTCAAGTATTTTTCGTACTTTTGCCTCTGAATTTAGTCGTTAGTGATTAGTCGTTAGTCGTTAGAGTTTAGCCGCTAGTGATTAGTCGCTAGTCGTTAGAAAGTGACTCTATTCTAGCGACTAAAGACTCTATTCTAACGACTAGGGACTAAAGACTAACGACTCTATTCTAACGACTAAACACTAAACACTAATATATGAAAGAACAAGTATTTGCCCTACACGTGGCAACCCGCAACAACCTACTAACCTATTTAGAAAATGTAACGCCTGAAAAATTGGCACAAATACCCGCAGGATTCCACAATAGCATCTGGTGGAATATTGCCCATTGCGTAGCTACACAGCAGATATTGTGCTACAAACTCTCTGGGGTGAAACCCGTAGTGCCTGAGGCTTTTATAGAAACCTACAAAAAAGGCACCGTCCCTGACGGACACGTACCTACTGCTGACGAAATACAAGAGCTGCGCGCACTGCTTATCAGCACCCAAAAGCAGCTACAAGCCGACTATGAGCGAGGCGTATTTGCAAACTTTACTCCTTACACCACCAGCTACGGCTATGCGCTGACTTGTATAGAAGATGCTATCCATTTCAACAATACCCACGAGGGAATGCACCTTGGGGTAGTGATTGCTTTAAACTATTTTGCTAAATGATAGAAGACAAAACACCCCACCGCACCCAGCTAAGCGATTTGGGAGAATTCGGACTTATAGACCGCCTAACAGCAGGATTTGAAACAAAGCAGCCCTCTACCCTCAAAGGTATAGGCGATGATGCTGCTGTAATAGATTTTAAGGATAAAAAAGCGGTCATCTCAACCGATTTGCTCATCGAGGGCGTCCATTTCGACCTCAGCTATGTGCCGCTAAAACATTTGGGCTACAAGGCTGTAAGCGTAAATGTGTCGGACATCTACGCGATGAATGCCCGTGCTACCCAAATCACCGTTTCGATAGCTGTTTCTAACCGCTTTCCGTTAGAAGCCTTAGAAGAGCTCTACGCGGGTATACGCTTAGCTTGTAAGCGTTATGAGGTAGATTTGGTAGGAGGCGATACCACCTCTTCTACTCGCGGACTCATCATCTCGATTACTGCCATAGGCGAAGCAGATGAGCAAGAGCTCGTGTACCGCAATGGTGCTAAAGAAAACGACCTTATCGTGCTAACAGGCGATATTGGGGGGGCTTATATGGGCTTGCAAATATTAGAGCGCGAGAAAGCGGTCTTTCAGGTAAATCCGAACTCACAACCCGATATAGAGATGTATTCGTACATTTTAGAGCGACAGCTCAAACCCGAAGCCCGCAAAGATATTCCGCCATTGCTAAAAGAGTTAGGCGTAAAACCTACTGCTATGATGGACGTAAGCGACGGACTGTCGTCTGAAATACTGCACATCTGCACCCAATCGGGAGTAGGTTGCAGGCTGTATGAGGACAAAATACCCCTCGACCCACAAGTGATAAGCACCTGCGAGGAGTTTAATTTAGACAGCACCACTATTGCGCTAAGTGGCGGTGAGGACTACGAATTGCTTTTCACCATAAAGCAAGCCGATTACGACAAGATAAAAGGCAATCCGCACTTTAGCATAGTTGGTTACATCACCGATAAGAGCGAAGGAGTAAACCTCATCACCCGCTCAGGGCAGTCTATCCCTATCATTGCAAGGGGCTGGAACGCTTTAACTAATTAATTTGAGAGAGAAAAATGAAGTATCCAAGATATAACTATTCTGCTGAAAATGAACTACATTCTTTTATGTTTGAAAGTATTGGACGAAAAGGAAAAATCAAGAAGATGGTTCAGTATACTGAAATGTCAGTAGAAGGTTTTTTCAATTTGGGTTTTGGTGATTACAATGAAGAAACTAATGAAATTGACGATGAAGTAAGAAGCAATAATGGCGATGGTCAGAAAGTATTGGCAACTGTAGTTTCTACACTTTATGCTTTTACTAATAAATATAAACAAGCAAACGTTTTTGCAACAGGGAGCACTGAAGCTAGAACACGATTATATAGAATGGGGATTTCTAATAACTTAGAAGAATTGAAAAAAGACTTTTATGTTTATGGCTTGAGAAAAGAAGATGAAATCTTTGAAGAGTTCGTTTTAGGTGAAGATTATATAGGCTTTTTAGTAACCCGAAAAAACAACTAATTATTATGAGTATCCAAGAATTAAACAAGACAAAAACTCCTTTAGTAAAAATAGATAAAAACCTTGATAAGTTTAAAGGAAAAGTACTTTTCCCTAAGAAATTAGCTCTTGCAGAAGAACTCTTGCAACGCGCTAAATTTCCAGCTGAATTAAAAGAAAAATTAAACATTTTATAATACAGATATGAAAAGAAGAGCATTTTTTAAAAATGGAACATTGGCTGCATTAGGAGGGTTAGTACTCCCTTCTTTTGATTTACAAGCCCAAACACTTGGCGAAGCCAACAGAGGCAAACGCACTAAGAACATCATTTTTTTGGTGAGTGATGGGATGAGCACCGGCACTATGGTAATGGCTGACCTATACCTAAAACGCAAATACGGTCGCCCTTCAAGCTGGATGGATTTATACGAAAGCAATCTGGGGCAACGTGCGCTAATGGATATGGCCTCTGCAAGCTCGGTAGTAACCGACTCATCAGCAGCAAGTTCTTCGTGGGGTGGAGGTGTGCGCGTGAACAACGGCAGTCTAAATATAAGTCCCAATGGCAAAGAGAATATGCCTATCTTGCAAAAGTTTAAAAAAGCAGGCAAGAAAGTAGGTTGTATAACCACCGTGATGATTAACCACGCTACTCCGGCAGGTTTCTGTACTTGGAGCAAGAGCCGCAATGCAATGGACGAAATTGCCCTTAACTACACCGAATTAGGTTTTGATGTGATGCTGGGGGGCGGTAGTAAATATTTCGACCCTGCCCATCGCAAAGATAAAAAAGACCTTTTTGATACTTTGAAGAAAAAAGGCTATACGGTAGCGCGCACCCGCAACGAGATGCTAAAAGCTCCTACTAACAAACCCTTATACGGTATGTTTGCTGAGGAAGCCCTACCCTACTCTATCGACCGCTCACAAAGTAGTGAAGACCAAGCAGCTATCCCTACACTTGCCGAGATGACTACTAAAGCTATTGAGCAGCTCAAAAGTCACCCTAATGGCTTTGTGATACAAGTAGAAGGAGGAAAAGTAGACTGGGCAGCACACGGCAACGATATAGGGGCATTGCTCTACGACCAAGTAGCTTTTGACGAGGCTGTAAAAGTAGCCTTAGACTTCGCTAAAGCCGATGGCAACACCCTTGTAGTTATCACCTCTGACCACGGCAATGCTAACCCAGGGCTTATCTATGGCAAAGAGTGCAACAACAATTTTGATAGATTGCAAAACTTCACCCATTCTAACGACTGGATATTGCAACAAATCAACCCTAATGACTCTATAGACAAGGTAAGAGAACATATCGCTCAACATTGTGGCGAAATGAATATCAATGAAGAACAGGCAAAAGAGCTATTAGCTTATTATGCCAAGACAGAAAGAAAAGAAGACGGACTTTACAACTATAAACACCTGCCTTATCGACTTTTTGCCGAGATTCAAAAAGCACATACCTCAGTTGGCTGGATTAGTATGGACCACTCGTCAGACTATACCGAATTAGGAATGTACGGACCTGGAAGTGAAAAGCTAAAGCCTTTTATGCGCAATACTGATATGCACAAATTCTTATTAGAAGTAGCCGAAGTCAGTCTTTAGTGAGTAACCAATGAAGACGTTTCAGTTTCAGAAGCTCGTTACTTTTGTAGGGATAATACTCTTCATCGTGAAATTGATAGCATGGCGCATCACCAATTCTAACGCTATCTTTTCGGACGCAATGGAGAGCATCGTGAATATTATTGCTGCTTTTATGGGGTTGTACTCCCTCTATTTATGCAATAAACCACGCGACACTGACCACCCTTACGGACACGGCAAGGTAGAGTTTGTAACTGCAAGTATTGAGGGAATGCTCATTGCTATTGCGGGGATACTTATTCTCATCGAAGCCTTTTCATCACTTATAAAAGGAATACATCTCGATAAGTTAGATTGGGGGATTGCCCTTTTTGGGTCGACTGCCATAGTTAATTATGCTATGGGGTATATTTCCTACCAAAAAGGGAAGAAAGAAAACTCTTTAGTACTGATGAGTGCAGGCAAGCATCTACAGTCGGATACTTATGCCACCTCAGCTATTGTGTTGAGCTTACTTTTGGTGCATTTTACCGGCTGGCGATGGCTCGACCCTTTAATTGCCATCGGTTTTGGTAGTTACATTATAGTAATAGGCTGGAAGATAGTGCGCAAAGCCCTCAGTGGTATTATGGACGAACGCGATGAAGCCCTCTTTGCCAACGTAGTGGAAATACTGCAAACCTACCGACATATCGAGTGGATAGACATACACAATATGCGTATACAGCAGTTTGGGGCGCATCTGCACATCGATGCCCATATCACTCTGCCGTATTACTACCCTCTACAGCAGGCACACCAAGAAATGGAAAAGGTAATACACCTATTAGCAGAAAAAGTAGATCGCTCTATAGAGTTTAATTTTCACTTAGATTACTGCAAAGACTTTTCGTGCGAACTATGTAGTATAAACTGCCCCAACAGGCGCAAGCCCTTTGTAAAGACAATAGTGTGGAACAAAGAAAATATAGGAGGTATATCCAAACACAGAATTAACAATTAATACATAAAATGAAAAAGATATTGTTTTTATCGGGCTTAGCCCTTAGCACTCTACTCAGTGCGCAAGAAGCCCCTAAAGAAATTAAAACCACTGTTGATGCGGTAACTGTTTTTACTAACGGAGCACAAATTACGCGCAAAAAGACCATTATGCTACCTAAAGGAGTAAGCGAACTCAAATTCACCGACTTATCTCCTTATATAGCTCCTGAAAGTGTAAATGTAAAAGCTGTAAAAGGGATAACTATCCTATCAGTAAGTCATAAAATCAACTTTTTAGACAAGTTAAAGCCTTCTGCAGAGGTAGAAGCTCTCGACAAAGAGATAGAACAGCTGAAAAAGCAGATAGAAACAGAGCAAACCTACTTAGAAATTACTAGGGATAACATCGACCTATTGCAAAGGAACAAAGAGCTAAGCGGTAAAAATGCTCCTATACAATTGGCAAACTTACAGCAAATAGCCGATTACTTTCACAAACGACTAACAGAGCTAAAGTTTGATGCAAACAACCGAATAGCAAAATTAGAAGATTTAAATGCTCAGCTCAAAAAATTAGAGAATCAGAAACGCACCGTTATAGGCAAAAACGACACTGAAAAAGGAGAAATATATGTGAAAGTAAATGCCGAAAGTGCTAAGAACTATCCGTTAGAGCTACAATACATAGTTGATAATGCTCGATGGACACCCTCATACGACCTTAGAGCAACTGATATTAGTCAGCCTATCAACCTCATCTACAAAGCTAATGTACAGCAAGATACTAAGGAAGACTGGAACCAAGTGAAGCTTACCTTCTCATCAGCTGACCCTAATATCTCTGGCGAAGCCCCCACCCTACAGACTTACTTCCTAAATTACAATACGATAGACCCTAATTTCGCTAAAAAACCTAAGATGAGAATAGGATTAGGCAATAAAAACATACAGGGAGTAGTAGTAGACGAAAAAGGAGAGCCCCTACCTGGCGCTACTGTATTAATAAAAGGTACTACAATAGGTACTTCTACTGATTTTGATGGTAATTTCCAGCTGAATATGACTAATTATGAAGACAGAATGCTCGAAATATCATATCTCGGTTATCAAACAGCTACTTTATCTCCACAAAAAACAATGACTGTAAGGTTAAAAGATGAACCTCAACAGTTAGAGGAAGTAGTGGTAGTAGGCTATGGTAATAAAAGAAAGAGTAGTGTAACAGGTAGCCTCAGTGGTCATAGTGCTGCTAAAATGAGAAGTGGCAGTAGCCCAGAAGCTGACCTCATCCCTGTAAAAGCAGCTGACATCCAGACTAATGTACAGTTTGAAATAGCTACCCCTTACACCGTAAAATCTGACAATCAAGTATATTCAGTAGATATGAAATCAATACAAGTACCTGCTGATTATAACTACTACGTAGTGCCAAAAGTAGAACAAACGGCCTATTTAATAGGCTATGTAACCGACTGGCAACAGTATAACTTATTAGAAGGAGAAGCCAATATCTTTTTTGAAGATACTTTTGTAGGAAAAACTAATATACAACCCACTCAAACTGCTGACACACTGAAACTCTCATTAGGGCAAGACAAGAAAGTATCAGTAACTCGCGAAAAGGTAAAACAATTTGCCTCTCATCAGTTTATGGGCAGTAAGAAAGAAGATGTTCGCCTATATAAAACCGTGATTCGCAATAACAAACAGCAGCCTATTCGCCTCACCGTTCTCGACCAAATACCTATTTCTACCCTCAAAGAAATAGAGGTAAATGTACTAAACAGTTCAGAAGGGAAGTACAATAAAGAAACAGGAGAACTTAAATGGGAATTTGGGTTACAACCTACTGAAAAGAAGGAAATTAATGTAGAATTTTCAGTTAAATACCCGAAGAATAGGTCAGTATGGTTAGAATAATAACGTTAAAAAAACTATAAAAATGAGTTCAAAAGAAAGATAATAGTTGCTATTCAAAGTTTTTTTCTTACTTTTGCTGAAAATACCACACACAATAAGATGATATGATTACTAATTTATTTTCAGAGAACCTATGGTTTACAGCTGTTTTTGTGTTTTTACTATCGTTTTCAGTAGCTTATTTTGCACTTCCTAGCATAATATATGTAGTAAAACGAAAGAACTTGATGGATAAGCCTAACGAACGAAGTTCTCATAAAGAGAGAACTCCTACCTTAGGAGGCATCTCATTCTTTGTAAGTCTAGTTTTTACCTTAATGGTGTTCCGCTCATTCGACTTCGACAATGTCGGTATTAACATTTTATCAGGGGTAGGCGTACTCTTTTTCGTTGGACTTAAAGATGACCTTGTTGGGGTAAACCCCAGCACTAAAATGATAGGTCAAATCATAGCCACCTTTATGCTACTTTTTGGGACAGGGCTGAAAATAGGTACTCTTGATGGCTTTCTAAATATCACTGATATTCCTTATGGAGTATCTGTATTTATCAGCTGTTTTATAGTGATGGCTATTGTAAATTCTTACAACCTTATAGACGGCATCAATGGATCTGCCTCGATGGTGGGAATGGTTATTTTTTCGGCTTTTGCCTATGTATTCTACGATGCTGAAATGTACTATTACTTTCTGTTGTCTATATTGTGTATTGGTTTTTTATTAGCTTTCCTACGGTACAATCTATCTAACAAAAAACGTGTATTTATGGGCGATACAGGCTCTATGATTGTCGGTTTTATCTTAGCCGTATTGGCAATCAAGTTTTTTGCTTTAGATACTACCTCTTTAGAAAGTGCTGTTATCAACCCTGCTAATAAAGTTTGGGTATTGCTTAGTGTTATTTTTATACCTTTCTTTGATACTACTCGAGTGTTTACCTCGCGTATCATACGGCACGGCAAACCTTTCAAAGCTGACCGCAGCCATATACACCACGTTATCATAGATTACCTAAAACTATCGCACGCTAAAGCTAGTATACTATTAGCTAGTATTAACTTAAGTGTTTTTATTGTCATCTTGTGTTTAAACACTTACCTATCTTCACTATGGTTAGGGGTAGTATTCTGCGCTATTTTTGCAGGACTGGTCTGTATATTATTCTATATCAACAGAAGCTACTATACACGAAAAAACAAACAGAAAATACGACATATATTAAACTATATCGGAAAAAAGAAATAAAATTTTCGTACCTTTGCGCCCTATATAATAAGAAATGCTAAAACAAAATTTACAACTTAAGCTCTCTCAAAAGCTCTCTCCTCAACAAATACAGCTAATGAAGCTCGTGCAGCTTCCTACTCTTGCTTTTGAGCAACGCGTAAAGCAGGAAATGGAAGAAAACCCTGCTTTAGAGTCAGGGCGTGAAGAAGAAACTCTTGACGACTTTCACGATGAATTTGACAACTCAGCTGATGAGTACAACGATAGTGACATCATTGATATGAATGATATCAATATTGATGAATACCTCAGCGATGATGAAATACCCGACTACCGATTGCACGCTAATAACTATAGCGATGATGATGAAGAACGCGAAGTCCCCTTTAGCGCAGAGGTTTCTTTTCACCAATCGCTTATTAACCAATTAAACACTTTTACTATCTCAGACGAAGACTACCTTATAGCTGAGTTCCTCATAGGTAGTATAGATGATAGTGGCTACATACGTCGCTCTATACAAGACCTCACTGATGACTTGGCTTTCACCCAAAATATTTACACCGAAGAAAAACACGTAGAGCAAATACGTGAGCAAATCATCTTTCAGCTCGACCCAGCAGGTGTAGGTGCTTTTGACCTACAAGAGTGTTTGCTGATACAACTACGCCGCAAAAAACAAACTCCAGCAGTAACCTTAGCTATAAAAATGCTTACCGAAGCTTTTGAGTCTTTCACCAAAAAACACTATAGCAAACTACAACAACGCTTCTTAGTTAGTGAAGAGGAGCTAAAAGATGCTGTACAAGAGGTGGAGCGGCTAAACCCTAAACCTGGTAGCTCCTATGCAGGCAACAATGTACATATTGAACAAATCATTCCTGACTTTACAGTAAAGGTTGTTGACAATGAATTAGAACTCTCATTAAACGGACGTAATGCCCCTGAGCTACACGTATCAAAAGAGTATAGTACAATGTTAGACACCTACAAGAAGAGTAAAGAGAAGAGCAACTCGCAGAAAGAAGCGGTACTATTTATTAAACAGAAATTAGATTCTGCTAAATGGTTTATTGATGCTATACGCCAGCGACAACAGACCCTGCTTATTACTATGGAGGCTATTATGGAGCACCAGCGCGAATACTTCCTCACAGGTGATGAACTGAAAATAAAACCGCTTATTCTTAAAGATATTGCTGATAAAGTAGGAATGGATATTTCTACTGTTTCGCGTGTAGCTAGCAGCAAGTATGTGACTACACCATACGGTACTAAACTCATCAAAGATTTCTTTTCAGAGGCAATGAAAAACGATCAAGGAGAAGATGTTTCAACCCGAGAAATCAAGCAGATACTGCAGCATATTATCGCTAAGGAGGATAAAAGTAAACCATTACCTGACGACGAACTTGCCCAACTGCTCAAAGAAAAAGGCTACCCTATAGCACGGCGTACTATCGCTAAATACCGCGAACAGTTAGATATTCCTGTAGCACGTTTGCGCAAAGAATTATAGCTTTTACCAGAATATATCAATAAGGAAATAATCTGAAGAGAATATAAAAAGAGGAACTACTCAATAGAGTGGTTCCTCTTTTTAGTTATAATCAATAACCTATGAAAACATTTCTTTTACTTTCTCGAAAAATGACTTGTCATTTTTGTCGGGTTTGGGCGTAAAACCATCGTTATCAAGCATTTCTTTGAAAAAGGCTTTCTGCTTGTCGGTTAGGTTTTTAGGCGTCCAAACGTTTACGTGTATGATAAGGTCGCCAGTGTAGTGCGTGCGAAGATTAGGAACCCCCTTGCCTCGCAAACGAAGTATCTTGCCTGACTGTATACCCTCATCTAACTTAATACGTACCTTTCCGGTAACCGTTTCTATCTCTTTTGTAGCCCCTAATACTGCTTCAGGGACACTAATATAAAGGTCATAATGCAGGTTATCACCCTCACGTTTAAGGGTGCTGTGCTCTTGCTCTTCAATAATAACCAATAAATCGCCAGCTACCCCATTTTTGACTGGTGCTTCATTCCCTTTGCCATTGACTTGCAGTTGAATACCATCTACTACCCCTGCAGGAATATTGATTGGAATGGTTTCTTCTACTGTTTTAAGTCCTTGTGCATCGGTATCGGCAGCACGTTTGTCTATCACCTCGCCTGCCCCTCCGCAAGTGCTACAAGTGGTGGCCGTCTGCATCATTCCGAGCATAGTATTCACTTGTCGTACAATCTGCCCTTGTCCGTTACAGGTAGGGCAAGTTTTATAGGTAGTGCCTTCAGCCTTTACTTTACGACGTACTTTTATTTTCTTCTCTGTTCCTTTTACGATATCTTCGAGAGTGACTTTCACACGTATGCGCAGGTTATCACCTTTGACATACATTTGTTGCTGTCTGCCTCCTCCAAAACCACCAAATCCACCGCTAAAGCCAGAGAAATGTCCGCCAAATATGTCGCCGAATTGGCTGAAAATATCGTCCATTGAGAAGCCTCCGCCACCCATATCGCCTTCAAAAGCTGCGTGACCAAATCGGTCGTACTGGGCGCGTTTGTTTTCGTCGCTTAGGACTTCGTAGGCCTCAGCTGCTTGTTTGAACTTTTCTTCTGCTTCCTTATCACCTGGGTTCTTATCGGGGTGATATTTCAAGGCTTGTTTACGATAGGCTTTCTTTATTTCGGCTGCACTGGCCGTCTTGGATACTTCTAAAATTTCGTAGTAATCTTTTTTCATTTTTTAGTTAGTTATTGTGCTACCACTACTTTAGGAAAACGGATAATCTTATCGCCCAACTTATACCCTGTTTGTACTACATCGATGATTTTGCCTTTGGCATCGGGGGTAGGTGCAGGTATTTGGGTAACAGCATCGTGGTGCTCGCTGTCGAACACATCATTAGGTGCTACCTCCATTTTCTCTAATCCTTTCTGTTTGAGGGTAGTCATAAGTTTGTTATAGATAAGCTCAACCCCCATCAGTGTATTTTTGTCGCTTGATTTAGAAAGTTCTGCCAAAGCGCGGTCGAAATCATCGACTACGGGCAGCATAGCTGACAAAATGTCTTGTCCGGCAGTTTTAAATAACTCAACACGCTCTTTAGCTGTGCGCTTTTTGTAGTTCTCGAACTCGGCAAAAAGTCGCAAGTATTTGTCTTTTTCTTTTGCTAATAGGTCTTCTGCCGTCTCTTCAGCAGGTGTGTTGGCTTCTGCTGTAGCTTCAGCAGTTGTTTTTTCTACTTCAGGAGTGTTTTTCACTTCCTCGTCTCTGATATCTTCGGTATTCATACTATTTTTCTGTTATTGTTCCTTTTGTTATAGCAAATTATTTGCCATAGTGCAAAAACTGACAAAATGACAGAGGTATTATTGAGAACTGGGAGGTTTGGGAGGGCTGAGAAGACTGGGAAATAAGATTTTTTTCTAGTTTTGGAGTGATGATTAGACGTTTATACTTTGCTCATCTTTCGCTTATTGTTCGCTCTTCCTAAAGGGTAGCTATATCTAAAGTAAAGGGTAGGACTATAATAGTTTTTTTCTTTAAAATTAGCAAATGAGAGAATTAGCAAATTAGCAAATGAGAGAATTAGCAAATTAGCAAATGGGAGAATTAGCAAATGAGAAGGCTGGGAGGGCTAGGAAGGCTAGGAAAGTTAAGAGGGCTGGGAGGTTTGGGAAATTGGGGGATTATTATTATCTTTGCGGCATAATTTATATTATAGGAAATACCGACTAATGGCTAATGATATAGATATAAGCGAAAATGAACTTCTTCAGCAATCAAAAGAAGTGCTTGAGCTTTTGTTAAAAGACCACACTACTCAAAAAAATATTTTTTGGGCAACCAATAGTTATGCAGCTAAAGGGGAAGGATATACTTATTTTGATGTCATTACTGCAGAACATATTACGGGTGAAAATGGCAATATGATACGCCCTAGAGCTGTCAAATCAAAAGAAGAACAAACAGAACGCACCAAAGGAATGGCAGAAGTGTTTACCCCCTCGTGGGTGTGCAATGCTCAAAATAATTTAGTAGACGAAGCGTGGTTTGGGCGTAAAGATGTTTTTAATATTGAAGATACCGATAAACATACTTGGAAATCAGTAATAACTTCTATCAATTTTCCTGAAGGAAAAACATGGAAAGATTACGTACGCGCTACCCGAATAGAGTTAAGTTGCGGAGAGGCACCATACTTGGCAAGTCGTTACGATACTACAACGGGAACATTTATTCCTCTTGAACAACGTATTGGAATGTTAGACCGAAAACTTAGGGTAATTTCTGAAAACACTACTTCTTCAGGCGAATGGCTTGAAATGGCTCAAGAGGCTTATAAAAACATTTACGGATTTGAATGGCAAGGTGATAACCTTTTATTAGCTCGGGAAGCATTATTAGTTTCATTCATAGAGTATTACGAAGCTAAGTTTGGTAAGCGCCCTTTAGAAAAATCTATTAAATACATTGCCTACATTATCTCTTGGAATTTATGGCAAATGGACGGACTCAAAGGTGTTATACCTTGCAGCTGTAAGCATAACATTACAGAAATGAGATTTGATATATACGGACAACAAGAAAAAAGAAGAATTACTTGTAATGGTTGTCAAAAAGAAATATTCAAAGAACACAATGGTATTTATTGCCTCATAAAAGATTGGGGCAATAAAGACTCTAAAACAGGTGAAAACAACCGAAAAATAAGATTTATTGATTTGATTAAATAATATAAATTATGGCTACATTTGATGCAGCGCGTAATCTGCGTTTGATTTATATTTTTGCGATAGCTGACGAACAGCATAAAGATTGTGTAAAAATAGGAGAAACTACTTTTAATGAAGAAGGCGATTTACCTTCTGCTAATAGCGAGGTGCTTAATGAAGTGGCTCATAAACGCATTAAGCAGTATACCCAAACAGCAGGTATCACCTACCAACTGTTGCATACTGAACTAACTGCCTACCTGAGCGGTGGGGAAGTAAAATCGTTTAATGACAAGGAGGTTCACTCTGTATTAGAACGCTCAGGAGTAAAGAAAAAAGCTTTCAAAGGGGCTACCGAATGGTTTTGCTGCGACCTTGAAACTGCTAAAAAAGCAATTACTGCTGTTAAGCAGGGAAAAACCAGCCTTAATGCAAAAGATGTTACCCATTCGCAGAACCCTATTATTTTTCGCCCTGAACAATCTGAAGCTATTGAACGTACTGAAAAGCAGTTAAAAAAAGGATCGCAGATGCTATGGAATGCTAAGATGCGTTTTGGGAAAACACTCTGTGCGCTGCAAGTAGCTAAAGACTTACAAATGAAGCGCACTCTTATCGTAACCCACCGACCAGTAGTAGATGTGGGTTGGTATGAGGATTTTAGGAAAATCTTCTATGATAGTCCTAATTATTACTATGGTTCTAGAGCTAAAGGAGAAAATGATTTTGCTTCATTGGAAAAACTTGCAAACGAAGGAGGTAATTATGTGTATTTTGCGTCGATGCAAGATATGCGGGGCTCTAAAGAAGTTGGTGGTAAATTTGATAAAAATAACGAACTGTTCTCTACTACTTGGGACTTTTTGATAGTAGATGAGGCACACGAAGGCACTCAAACTGAATTAGGACAATCCGTAATCGCACACTTAAAAGGTACAGACACTAAAGTATTGCGTCTTTCGGGTACTCCTTTTAATCTGCTTGATGACCACAAGGAAGAGGAAATCTTCACGTGGGATTATGTGATGGAGCAAAAAGCTAAGATAGATTGGGAAATTACACACTTAGGAGATGCTAATCCTTATGCTGCACTACCTGCTATTCATATTTACACTTATGATTTGGGCAGGCTGATGAGTGAGTATAGCGACGATGAAAAAGCGTTTAACTTCCGTGAGTTCTTCCGTACCCGAGAAGATGGTACTTTTGTACACGACAAGGATATTGACCGCTTTTTAACTTTACTTTGTGACGACAGTGAGAGTTTTTACCCTTATGCTAATGATACTTTTCGCAAGATTTTCCGTCATACGCTCTGGATACTACCAGGGGTAAAAGCGGCACGAGCACTAAGTACTAAGTTGCAGCATCACCCTATATTTGGGGCTTTCAAAGTAGTGAATGTAGCAGGCGATGGTGATGAAGAAGAAGAAAGCAGAGATGCTTTGGATTTGGTAAATACAGCTATTGGCAAAGATTCTGACCAAAGCTATACTATTACCCTATCCTGCGGCAGGCTTACTACAGGGGTGAGTATCAAGCCTTGGACGGGGGTATTTATGATGGCAGGGGCTTATAGTACCTCAGCTGCGAGTTATATGCAAACAATCTTCCGCGTGCAAACACCTTACACCCATAACGGACGTATGAAAACCGATTGTTATGCTTTTGATTTTGCTCCTGACCGCACCTTGCGCGTACTTGCCGAAAGTGCTAAAGTATCGGCTAAAGCAGGTAAACAAACTGAAGAAGACCGTAAAATATTAGGCGACTTTTTGAACTTCTGTCCTATAATAGCTATTGAAGGTAGCCAAATGAAGCCTTATGATGTAAAAACAATGCTGGGGCAACTGAAGAGAGCGCAAATAGAAAAAGTAGTGCAATGTGGTTTTGAAGATGGAGCTCTCTATAATGACGAACTGCTTAAACTTACCGAAGTAGAACTCAAAGATTTTAGCGATTTGAAGGCTGCTATTGGGAAGATTAAAGCGATGCCACAATCGGGTGATATTGATATCAATAAACAGGGGCTTACTAACGAACAATATGCCGAGAAAGAACGGCTTGAGAAAAAGAAGAAAAAAGACCTTACTACTGAAGAGCAAGCGCGCTTAGAAGAGCTTAAAGCCCTTGGTAGTCAGCGGCGGGAAGCAATAGCTATTCTACGGGGTATTTCTATTCGTATGCCTTTGTTGCTTTATGGAGCCGAAATAAAGGAAGATGAAGACAAAGAGCTTGCGCTTGATAATTTTGAGAATCTTGTAGACGACACCTCGTGGGAGGAGTTTATGCCACGTGGGGTAACTAAAGAAGTTTTTAGGCGTTTTAAGCGTTATTACGACCCCGATATTTTTCGAGAGGCGGGCAAGCGTATACGCGAAATGGCACGTATGGCAGATAAGTTTACCATAGAGGAGCGCATTAGTAGGATAGCAGCTATCTTTGCTACTTTTCGCAATCCTGATAAGGAAACAGTACTTACTCCTTGGCGGGTAGTAAATAGGCATCTGTCGGATTGCTTAGGAGGCTATTGTTTTATGGATGAGGATTTTGAGCAGTCCTTAGATGTGCCGCGCTATGTGACTCAACAAGGGGTAACAGAGGAGGTGTTTACCCCTAAGAGTGTGATTCTGGAGATTAACTCGAAGAGTGGATTATACCCTTTATACGCTGCTTATAACATCTATCGCTCTCGTATAGAAGAAGCTAAGAAAAAGTACGGAGAGGAAGTAGGTAGGCAATTAGCCTTGCAATTATGGGATGCGACCCTTGAAGAGAATATATTAGTAGTGTGCAAAACCCCAATGGCACGCAGTATAACCAAACGTACTTTGGCGGGTTTTAGAGAAACGATTGTACGTGCAGAATACTATCCTGAACTTATAGAAAACATTAGTAAACAGCCCGAAAGCGTAGTAAATATGCTACACGATGGCAAACGCTTTTGGCATTTTAACGATAAAGAATATATGAAGATAGACGCTATTATAGGAAATCCACCTTATCAGGTAACTGTAGCGCAAAAAGATACAGATAATGGACAAAAGAGGAGTGCAAGTATTTTTCAACATTTTCAAACTTTAGCAGATAAACTATCTCCTCGTTTTATTTCTCTAATCTATCCGGGTGGTAGATGGATACATCAATCAGGAAAAGGAATGGCTGATTTTGGATATAAACAAATCAACGATAAACACTTGGCTCGACTACACTTTTATCCTATTTCAACAGAGATTTTTAATGAAGTTGCTATTGCTGATGGTTTATCAGTCGTTTTTAAAGATATGAGAAAAACAACACAAGGATTTACTTATCTTTACACAAAAGCAGGAACAACTATCCAAATGCAAGTTGCTAATCCGGGTAAAGTGCTTATGACTTTAGATCCTACAGCTGCAAAAGTAAGTGAAAGAATACAACATATAGTAAAAGAACGGTTTAGCTATCTTCACGATTCTATCCTTTCTCAAAAACTTTTTTCTATTGAAAGTGACTTTGTTGAACGTAATCCTTCATTGGTTAGAGAATATAAAGAAGGTGAAAAGTTACGAGAGAATGAGATAAAACTTTTTACTAATGACAAGGCAGGAAAAGCAGGTCGTTCGCAGTGGTATGTAGTTAATGAGGAAGTAATTACTTCTGGACGTGAATACCTACATAAATGGAAAGTTATAGTATCAAGTGCCAATGCTGGAGGACAGAAGCGCAGCAATCAACTTGCTATTGTTGATAATTATAGTGCCTTTGGTCGTTCAAGAATTGCCCTTAAAACATTTGAAACAGAGCGTGAGGCACAAAACTTTTTTGCATACTGTCAAACAGATTTAATACGTTATGCCTTTTTACTTACTGATGAAGCTCTCACTTCATTAGCTAAGCTTGTTCCTGATTTAAAGGATTATAGTGATAAAAACAAGTATATTGATTTTTCAGCAGATTTGAATCCGCAGTTGTTTAAACTTTTTGAAATTAATAAAGAAATGCAAAATCTCATTACTCAAGTCTTACTTGAAAAAGATAAAAGGTAGAATAAATAGCGTACAGCAAGGAGCGCTGTACGCTATTTTTGCTAATCTAACAATCGTTTTTCAATTTCTTCAATACTGGGTAAAGATGATTGATAATCTTTTGAAAGTTCATTAAATAATTTATATGATGAAACTCCTATGGGGTTGTGTATATCTTCTAACGTATATTCAGCTATTACATTATTTTTGTCTTTGCAGATTAATAGTCCGATAGTAGGGGTGTCGCCTTCGGTACGCAATTGTTTATTCACTGCAGTAACGTAAAATTTCAGTTGTCCTATGTGTTCGGGTTTAAACTTTATAGTTTTAAGTTCAACTACTACATAACAATGTAAATGAGCATTATAGAAAAGCAAATCAATATAAAAATCATCTCCACCTACGTTTATATGCACTTGTTTTCCATAGAAACAAAATCCTTTACCCAACTCTAACAGAAATTTTGTCATATTATCCTCTAAATACTGTTGGAGTTCTTTCTCGGTGTAATTTTCTGTTATCGACAGAAAATCAAAAATATAAGGGTCTTTTGTAAGTTCTTGAGCTAAATCAGACATAGCAGGAGGTAATTGATGTTGAAAGTTTGTAATTGCTTTACCTTGCCGAACATATAAGTTTAGTGCTATTTGATGTTCTAATACCGAACGACTCCAATGATTTTCTATCGTTTTATGTACATAGAAAAGAGCTTCTTGAGTATCCTTACAACGTTGCATAATCATTATATGATGCCCCCAAGGAATGCTGAATAAAGAAACTTCTAATTGGGAAACAAGTTGTTTCCCAATTATATCTAACTGATTATAAAACAAATACCATTGTCGTATTGATTTTAAGTTTCTGTATGAAAAACCTTTCATTGTAGGAAATTCTTTACATAAATCAGCACTAAGAGTTTGCAAGAATCCATCACCCCATTTAGCTTGTGCTTGTTTTTCTACAATATCTTTCCCTATTTGCCAATAAAGGCGTAACAACTCACTATTTACTTGAATAGCAGCTTTTATTTGGCTTTGTTGTATTTTCCCTTTTAGGTTTTGTAGCCAATCTTTGTAGTCAGTGATATTTATAATATCTTTCATAATATTTTCAGATACTGATATTTAGGTACAAAAATAGCAATAATTGATGAATTAGCAAAATAGCGTACAGCAAGGAGCGCTGTACGCTATTTTTAGTTTTTAAACCATTGGCTTTATCATTCGTTCAATAAAAGCGATTTCGTCTTCTGAAAGGTTATATTTAGTATAAAGTTGCTTATCAATTTCTTCAATGGTTTGCAACCAATCAATATCACTTGAAGAAGTAAAATCTTGCAAAGGGATAGCTGAGAAGTTACTTCTTGAAAGCTGTTGGGTAGGCGTGAGCATAGCAATTAGACTGCGGACAAATTTAGTTTTAATGTAAGTAGTGAATTTAATAGCTTCTTGTTCTGTATCAAATACTTTTAATAATAAATAGGTTTCAGAACATACCACTTCAGGTGCTATTATTTCTAAAGTAGATATGATTTTCTTCTGTCCATTTTTATCTGTTTCACCTGCGTGCTCTGCAGTAAGTCTTGAAGTTATTACTTTCCATTTATCTATTAATTCTCGGTTAGTTGTTACTTTAGCTCTTTCAAAAAAAGCTATGCCGCCATTGTATCTTATCTTGATATCTCCTTTTTCCATACCTTTTTCAGTTGTAGGTAATCCAAAAGGCTTACGAGAATAGATGTTTAAAAACATTTTTGAAGTACTTTTCACTTTGTTAAGTATTGTCAGTTCTTCTATATGTCTTATAAAAACTCCTCCTGAATTAAGTTCTCGTTCACTTTTTACAGCAATGCCTTGATAGTGTGTGGTGATTGTACTAGTCCCTTTAAATAATTTATTCCAAAGAAAATAGCAAATTCCTCCGGCAATATCTACTGTAGGAAAACAATCATGTCCATCAATAAAATCGTGTAATGTTACTATTCTTTTATCAGTAATCATTGATTCGCGGAAGTCATTAAGTCCTTTTCCTCCACTATACCATTTAGCAGGCATAATCATTGAAATATATTTTGGTTTCAATGCCTTTGCTAGCTCTACAAACTTGTTATATACAGGAACAGCGCTTGCTCCAGCCCCTCCGTCCATTACCTGATAGGGTGGATTTCCTATAATAGCGTTTAGAACAAGTTTTTCTTATATTGTACCCATTAATATAAAAAAACAAAACGATATGGTTACAAACTTTGAAACTGCTCTGAAAGAGCGCAATATGGCAGAAAATACTATTACTGCTTATCTGTATGCTGTAAATGATTTTTATAGTAAATATTCCGTCTTGAATAAACGGCATTTGTTAATTTACAAAACTTACCTGATAGAACATTTTAAACCTAAAACGGTGAACTTGCGCATTCAGGCTCTTAATAAATTTCTGGAACATATCGGTAAGCCTAAACTTCGACTTAAATCGGTAAAAGTTCAACAACGCACTTATTTGGAAAACGTGATTAGTCAGGCGGATTACCTTTTCTTGAAAGAGCAACTACGACAGGAAGAGAACCCTATGTGGTACTTCGTGGTGCGCTTTTTGGCAGCTACCGGTGCAAGGGTTAGCGAGCTTATCCAAATAAAAGCTGAACACGTGCAGATTGGTTATTTTGACCTTTATACTAAGGGTGGTAAGGTGCGACGGCTGTTTATTCCTGAACAACTACGCAATGAGGCTACGGAATGGCTCAAAGCTCAAAAGAAAACATCGGGCTATCTTTTCGTTAACCGCTTAGGAGAACGTATCACTACGCGTGGTATCGCTCAAAAACTTAAGTTTTTTGCTGAGAAATATGGTATGAATACTCAAGTGGTCTATCCGCATTCATTTAGGCATAGATATGCCAAAAATTTCTTGGAGGCTTTTAATGATATTTCGCTTCTGGCTGACCTTATGGGGCACGAGAGTATTGAGACGACTCGTATCTATTTGCGTAGAACGGCTTCGGAGCAACAAGCTATAGTAGATAAAATTATCACTTGGTAAGACAGTAAGTTTTTGGAAATTATTTTGTATATTTGCATTTGTAATGAATTACTTTCAAAAAAATGTTAGAGATTTCAGCTACTATTTTTACTGTTTTTGTGATGTTTGAGCATTTATATATTCTCTATATGGAAATGTTCGCTTGGGAAACTCGTGGTAAGGCATTCTTTAAATCGCTGCCTGAACATCTATTTGCTGATACTAAAAGTATGGCAGCCAATCAGGGATTGTACAACGGCTTTTTAGTGGCTGGCTTGGCGTGGAGTTTTTGTATCTCTGACCCTGAGTGGAGCCTTAATGTACGCCTCTTTTTCTTGGGTTGTGTGGCTGTAGCGGGTATCTATGGCGGACTTACTGCCTCTGGGAAGATATTCTTTGCTCAAGGCATGCCTGCTATTATAGCGATAATACTTTCATTAATGGAGTGGTGATAAAAAATCATTAATTTTTGAAACATATTAAAATGCAAAAACTAATTACCCCTGAAAAATCTCCTATGATTTATTGTGATCGTTTTGATTACACCCTAAGTGATAACTTACATTTGGGCGGAGGGCGTGATGTAAGAGATTATATACCTGAGGAAGAACTACTAAAAATATGCCGACCAGTATTTACTCTACTTAAATTAGTTAAAAGTGAGAGTTATATGGTTGACTATCTCTATTGGCTTAAGCCTACTGACCTTGATGAAATAGATGAAAAGGTACGGACAGATACTTATGAAGATGCTGACTTTAAGTACTCCATAAAAGCCTATTTCACTCCTAAGGTATGGTGTTTTCATTGCAATCAAGTTGTAGGGAAAGCATTGGTTGTGGGGCACCAAATATATCCCTATCATTTTGATATAGAACGTGAAAAAAAAGAACTGACAAGAGGTTTCACTAAGAAATGTCCCCAGTGCGGAGGAGGACTTACCCTCTCGGCATTACATTTCTTTTAAAGATGATTAAGCATATTCGTCTATTTATTAATAACAAAATATGAACTCTATGTTAAAAGATATTTTAAACTTCCGTAGGGCGGTGCGTTATTACGCGCCTACGCCCATCAGTGAAGAAAAGGTGCGTGAATGCCTTAAGCTCGCTACACTAGCTCCTACCGGTTTCAATATGCAACTGTATGAGTTCTACCATATTACTGATAAGGCTTTGTTAGAAAAATTAGCACAAGCCTGCTTGGGGCAGCTTACAGCAAGCACGGCACAACAGATGGTGGTTTTCGTGACTCGACAAGACAAACACCGCCAACACGCCAAGATGATTTTGGAATTTGAGCGCGGTAATATACAACGCAATAGTCCGCCTGAAAGGCAAGCTAAGCGCATTAAAGATAAAGAGAGCCTTTACGAGAAACTAATTCCTTTTGTGTACAGTCGTTTTTTCGGCTTATTAGGTGCTTTTCGGAAACTCTCTGGGCTTATCGGTTGGTTTCGCCCTATGGTGCGAGAACTCTCTGAAAGTGATATACGTGTGGAAGTACATAAAAGCTGCGGGCTTGCAGCGCAAACTTTTATGTTAGCTATGGCAGAGGAAGGGTATGATACTTGTCCGTTAGGGGGGTATGATAGTCATCGTATTAAGAAACTGCTACACCTACCTTATGGGGCTGAAGTGTGTATGGTTGTCACTTGTGGAATTCGCGAAGAGCGCGGTATATGGGGTGAAAGGTTTAGATTGCCTTTCGAGGAAGTTTATAGAAATAATTAGCAAATGTGCTAAGTAGAAAATTGTTAATTAACTGATTATCAATAAGACTCTATGAATAGAATTGACTTTATAAAATCTTTAGGATTAGCTTCTACGGGGCTTATCTTGCCTACAAATTTGTTAGGGAAAAGTTTGGTAAAAATCTATGACAACTACATTCGTGGCGTACAATATTACCAGTATAGTAGAGTAAAAGAGTTGCTAAAGGAAGGAGATACTTTGCTTCTAAAGCATGAAAAAGAGAATATATATGATGCTTTTGCCGTAGAGGTTTATTACCAAGAATACAAGCTAGGGTATCTTCCTGCTTATGAGAATATAGTAATCGCTAATATGTTGGACGCCAATGTGGAACTAACCACTCAAGTAAGCCAACACAATCCTAAGGATTCTTATCAATCCATAGCCGTAGAAGTATTTGCAGAGCTTATTACACCTACCCCTCAGCTGCTTACAGCCTTACAAAATACACGAGCGAGCGATGCCGAAGACCTCTACCGACAAGGATACTAAATAACGATTAATGGTTATGAACCCAACACTTATTAAAAAACTGCAGGATTTTTTCCGAAAGAATCCTATAACAATGGGAGAACCCTCCACAGCCGATGAGTTATTGTTTGTGGAACAAACTATGCAACTGAAATTGGACGAAACTCACCGATATTTACTACTACATTATGGAGGGGTGGTAATAGGTGACATTCGCATTTATGGGCTAAAAAATGCTGAACTAATAGGTGATGAAACTTTTGTAGAACTCACCAATGATTTTAGAGAGCAAATGAGTATAGAGACACAACAATATGTTATTTCGGTAGATGATATGGGGAATCCTATATTGATAGATACGGCAACTCGGGAGGTAATTTTGTATAATCACGATATTGGAGCGTATGAAAAACTCTTCAACTCATTAGAAGAACTTATCCTTCGTAAATTAAGCAAATGAAAATATATAAAATTACCAATATTGTAGGAAATGAAGGCTTTGCTTGTATGCGACAGAGTAACAAGCAATATGTTAGAGAGGTAGAAGTCCTTGATGTATGGTGGGACGATTGGTGTAGTGGGAGTAAAAAAATAAAGGGTAAAGACCTTTTGCGAGGCACAAGGTTATGAAAATGTAGTGTTTTTGGAAAAGGGAGAAATTATATAAATTATGATTAAAAACATTTATGAACCCGATAATGAAGATGTATGTAATTTTCTAATTGACAAATTGGCTAATCAGTAAATTATTTGTATCTTTGCGGTGTTTAATTAACAAACCTTAATAAAAATGTATCCTATAAAATTTAAACCTATCCTCAAAGAACGTCTTTGGGGTGGTACTAAACTAAAAACTTTATTCAACAAACCTATCGAAAGCGACATTACTGGCGAAAGCTGGGAGGTATCGGGCGTTCCTGGTGATATTTCAGTAGTAGCCAACGGGACTCTTGAGGGCAAAAGTCTGCAAGAACTTATTGATTTATATCCTAATGAGTTGCTTGGCAAGCACGTACACGAGCGTTTTGGTCGCGATTTTCCTATCCTTATTAAATTTATAGATGCACGCGAAGACCTTTCTATACAGGTGCATCCTAACGATAAATTGGCTAAAGAACGTCATAATTCTTTTGGTAAAACAGAAATGTGGTATGTGCTTCACGCTGATGCTGGAGCTGAACTGATTGTGGGTTTTAACAAATCTGTTAGTAAAGAAGAGTACCAACAGCACCTCAACAATGGTACGCTTACTGATATTCTGAACTACGAAAAGGTGAAAGATGGCGATACTTTCTTTATCAACACAGGCAAAGTGCACGCTATCGGTAAGGGGATTATCATTGCTGAAATTCAGCAAACTAGCGACATTACTTATCGTGTGTATGACTTCAACAGAAGAGATAAAAATGGCAATCTGCGCGAATTGCACACCGAATTAGCACTTGATGCTATTGATTACGAGAAGAAAGATGACTTCAAAGTAAAATACACTAATACGGCTAATGAGGTGAACAAAGTAGTGAATTGCCCTTATTTTATTACTAATTTGTTGCCTCTTACAGCTGGTTTTGAGAAATCTCTTGCTCAAGATGACTCTTTTCACATCTATATGTGCGTAAAAGGTGAGGGTACAATAGGTGATGGTACGACTGAATTGCCTATCAAACAAGGTGAAACTGTGCTTTTCCCTGCTTCTTGTAACAAATTAGAGGTGAAAACTAAGGGGATAGATTTGCTAGAGGTGTTTATTTAGTCGTTAGTGATTAGTCGTTAGTAGTTAGAAAGCGACTGCTAAGACTAAGAAGCTGAAGATTATTAACCTCTTTACTTAATTATGAATTTACCAAGATACGATATCATTCCTGATAAAGACCTTCATACGTTTAATTTTATCAGTGAAGGGAAAAATGGAGCTATTCAAAAAGTTGTTTTCTACCAAGAAATAGAGCCCGCAGGGGTATTCAATTTAGCTTTAGGAGATAGAAATCCTATTACAGGAGAAATAGATGATAAGAGTGTTAGTGATAATGGCGATACTGAAAAAGTATTGGCTACGGTTGTTTCAACTGTCTATGCTTTTTTAGATGACTTCCCTAATGCTTATATATATGCAGAAGGGAGTACTCATTCGCGAAATAGACTTTACAGAAGAGGGATAGCTAAATACCTAACAGAAGCTCTTGAGGATTTTATTATCTATGGATTATTAGCTAATAAGGAAGTAGAACTTTTTAATCCTAATACTGATTATGTAGGTTTTCTAATTCACCGTAAAATAAATTAGATTATGACAGAAGAAGAAAAGAAAGCTAAAACTAAAAGAATGTGGGATAAGTATCAGATACGACTTACTTATAAAGAGCAGACTGATACTACCGATTATGCTAACAGTAAGTACTTTGCTGATAAATTAGCAAGAGCAAAAGAAACTCTCAAGGGAGTACGTTTTCCTGAAGGTTTCTTCGATTTGGCAACTAATGTTTAACAACTAAGAGCTAAAAATATGTATATATCAAGAATTAAGGGATTAGGGTTTTACGTCCCTGACAATGTAGTAACCAACGATGATTTATCGAAGCTAATGGATACTAGCGACGAGTGGATACAAGAGCGTACCGGTATAAAAGAACGCCGACACGTGCTAAAAGGGACTGATACCACTACCTCGATGGGGGTAAAAGCCAGTCTTAAAGCCCTCGAAGCTGCGCAAGTGAGTAAAGATGAAATTGACTTTGTTATCTTTGCGACTCTTAGTCCGGATTATTACTTTCCTGGGTGTGGAGTGTTAGTCCAAAAAGAATTAGGACTAAGAACAGTGGGTGCCTTAGACATTCGCAACCAGTGTTCGGGTTTTATCTATGCGCTATCGGTAGCTGACCAGTTTATCAAAACTGGTATGTACAAAAATATCCTTGTGATAGGTGCTGAAACGCAATCGCCTGCGCTGGATATGAGCACACGCGGACGCAATATGGCGGTACTTTTTGGCGATGGTGCTGGGGCTGCTGTGGTGTCTCGCTCTGATGACCCTGCTCGCGGTATTCTCTCTACACACTTGCACAGTCAAGGAGAGCACGCTACTGAATTGGCGATGATTACCCCTGGTGTAGGTACTAAATGGGTACCTCAGATTTTGGCTGAAAACGACCCTGACGATGTGAGTTATTACCCTTATATGAATGGTCAGTTTGTATTTAAAAATGCTGTAGTACGCTTTGCAGAGGTAATAGAAGAAGGGTTGAAAGCTAATGGGCTTACTCGTGAAGATATTAGTATATTGATTCCTCACCAAGCAAATTACCGTATATCGCAGTTTGTTCAGCATCAATTTAAACTCTCTGATGAACAAATATTTAATAATATAATGAAGTATGGTAATACTACCGCTGCCTCTGTGCCTATCGCTCTTACTGAAGCAGTACAACAAGGCAGAATAAAAGAGGGCGACTTAGTAGTGCTTGCTGCTTTTGGTAGTGGGTTTACGTGGGGTAGTGCTATTATTCGTTGGTAATACCTAAATTAAAATAAAGAGCCTTATGGATACAGTTGTATTAGAGAAAACAAAGAGAGCTTCTGCAACAAAAGTTAACGATTCTTTATTTGCTGATAGAAGATATAAACCAAAAAAAGAGCAACTAACAGAAGCTGAGTTAGATAATTTTATCGAAGAATTATCTGAACAAGTAAATAGGAATATGTCATATCGGTTTATGTTTAACCAATATGGTAAAATGTTGCAAGAAAAATGATACTTATCACAGACTCTAATATTATTTTTAGTGCACTTTTAAAACCAGAATCTTTAATAGCTAAGATTATTCGAGAAGAGAAGAAATTTCAGTTCTTTGCTCCTGACTACTTATTAGTTGAGTTTGATAGGTATAGACAGATTATAGAAGAAAAATCAAATTTTACCCCTAATGGTTTTAGAGAAGAATGGAAAATTATACGCTCTCGAATTAAAATTATAGATAGTACCCATATTCCTCGAGATATTTTTGATAAATCTTTTGAGATAGTTAAAGATATAGATGAATGGGATGTTTATTTTGTAGCTCTTCATTTTCAAACAGGGCATAAAATATGGACTGGTGATAAAATTCTTATCAATGGTCTAAAAGAAAAAGGGTATAATATATGTGTTACTACTGATGATTTGAAATCAAAGTTATACAAAAAGGATTAAAACTAAAAAAGGCTGTTGAACAATTGGTTCAACAGCCTTTTTTATGATTTGCTATTTATTATTTGTCACTGACCTCTAATACTATAGGGCAATGGTCGCTATGTTTTGCTTCAGGAAGAATAAGTGCTCGCTCCATACGGTTTTCTAAAGGAGCTGACACTAAGTGATAATCAATACGCCATCCTTTGTTATTATTGCGGGCATTAGCTCGATAACTCCACCAAGAGTATTGATGAGGTTCTTTGTGAAAATATCGAAAGCTATCTATAAACCCACTCTTCATAAACTTATCTAACCATTCGCGTTCTATAGGTAAGAAGCCCGATACAGTAGCATTGCGCACGGGGTCGTGTATGTCTATCGCTTCGTGACAGATATTGTAGTCGCCACAGATAACAAGATTAGGTATTGTTTGCTTCAACTTGTCGATATATTTCTGAAAGTCTGCCATAAAGGTTAGCTTGAAGTCTAAACGGTCGGGATTGGTACCTGAAGGCAGATAAAGACTCATCACTGAGAGGGTATCGAAGTCCGCACGGAGTACTCGTCCTTCTTTGTCCATATAATCAATACCTGTACCTACCTCTACGTGTTTAGGCTTGATTTTAGAGAGAATAGCTACCCCACTATAACCTTTCTTTTCGGCACTGTGGTAATACTGGTAGGTATAACCTAACTCAGTAAATACTTCAGTAGGTATTTGTGCTTCTAAAGCCTTAATCTCTTGCAGACAAAGCACATCGGGGTTAGCACTTTTCAACCACTCTGTAAAACCCTTAGTAAGAGCAGCACGAATGCCATTTACATTATAACTGATAATCTTCATTAGTAACCTGTTCCTTTTTCACCTTTTAAAATAGCAATACCATTAGAGGTGCCTATACGCTCTACCCCAAGGGCTACATACTGCATTGCAGTCTCGTAATCGCGGATACCTCCAGAGGCTTTTACCTTTGCCTTGCCTTGTACGCATTCTTTCATCAGTTTTATATCAGCAAGAGTAGCTCCACCTGTGCCAAAGCCAGTGGAAGTCTTTACAAAATCGGCATGTGCCTCAAGGGCTAACTTACAAGCTAAGCGTTTTTCTTCGTCTGTCAGATAACAAGTCTCAAGTATTACCTTTAGTACCCGATTTTCGCCTACACTCTGTTTTAAAGCAGCTATATCGTCTAATACCTTTTGTGTTTCCCCCGATTTAAGCCAACCTACATTGAGCACCATATCTATCTCGTCGGCACCATCAGCAAGGGCTTGAGTCGTTTCAAAATATTTAGCTTTGGCTGACATTGCTCCTAAAGGAAAGCCTACTACACTGCAAACCTTGATATCAGTGCCTGCTAAGAATTTCTTAGCGGCAGCTACATAACAACTATTCACACATACTGAATAGAAATCGTATTCTACTGCTTCTTTGCAAAGAGTTTCTATATCAGCAAGGGTAGCTGTTGCTTTTAGAAGCGTGTGGTCTATTAGTTTATTTAATTTCATATATTGTTTGGTTTTTATTTCTTCGATAAATCAACTTTGGTAAAATACGTGCTATTTCACCAACTTCATCTCGTCAATCAGATAGCCTGCCCCTGCATATTTATCAATAATAAAGAGCACATAGCGAATATCTACCATTATATTACGACAGATATTGGGGTCGTAATGTATGTCACTCATAGTGCCTTCCCATACACGGTCGAAGTTAAGCCCTATCAGATTGCCTTTGGCATCAATCGCGGGGCTTCCTGAGTTACCACCTGTAGTATGATTAGTCGCTACAAAGCATACGGGCATCTTTCCGTTTTTACCATAAATGCCATAATCTTTCTTATCGTAGAGCTCACGTAACTTAGCTGGTACATCAAACTCATAGTCATTAGGCACATATTTCTCCATTACCCCTTCTAGATAAGTCATATAGTCGTAAGTTACTGCATCGCTGGGCGAGTAGCCTGCTACCTTGCCATAAGTTACGCGAAGAGTGCTATTAGCATCGGGGAAAAGACGATCTTCAGGTTTAGCAAACTCTAAAAGAGCTTTCATATAAGTTCGTTGCAACGCAGTAATCTCATCATTTAAACGATAGTAATACGGACTTATCTTTTCGATATAGTGCAATACCAATTCGCGTACAAACTGTACTCCTGCATCTTGTTGCATACGCGCTTCAAAATCCTCTTGAGGTAGGTTAAGTACCTTTTCTATTTCGCTATAAGAAGTCAAAAATGATTCGTTGTACAGTTTATCTGCTAAGGCTGAAGCGTTAAGATTTTGCAAGTTAGCTGACAATAAGTGCGCTGGCATTGCTTGAACGTAGTAGGCTACCGCTTTCTCAAATACTGCTTTGTCTACCGCCTTATCGTTGTTTTTAAATACCGTTTGAAGGCTGTTTAAAAGATTCTGACGGCGGTCAGCAAATGATTGTGCTCCTTTTTGATGTAAGGCATTTTGCAATTGTAATACTCTATAACCATTGCTCAAAAGGTCGATGTTGCGCAATACTAATTCTGAAAAGAGATCATTAGCCAAAGCATAATCTTGCATTTGTGCGTATTTCTCAGCAAATTGTGGTAATAATTGTCCGTAAACAGCTGTTTTACCATTCTTTTCAAGAGTTTTTTGGAATTTCTCTTCTTGTTTTCTCTTCAAAGCTACCGCTCCTGATTTCTTCAAACCTTGCGTTTCGCCTATCCATTTCTTCCAATAGTTGGCTACACTAGCGTATTTAGAGGCATATTTTATTTTTATTTCAGGGTTAGTACGCATAAAACCATCTTGAGTTTTAAGCACTACATCACGAATTCCTATCTTAGCAGGATTCAACACATTTACGATTTGCTCCACCGCTACCGCAGGCAGATACTCCTGAGTGCGACCAGGATAACCGAATACCATCGTAAAATCACCTGCTTTTACCCCTTTTAATGAAATAGGGAAAAAGTGCTTAGGGCGATATGGTACATTATCTTTTGAATACTCCGCAGGACGGTTGTTTTTGTCAGCGTATACGCGGAAAAGGGAGAAGTCACCTGTATGACGCGGCCATACCCAGTTGTCAGTATCTGAACCAAACTTACCTATAGCTGAAGGCGGTGCCCCTACCAAACGCACATCTTTAAACGTTTCTACTACGAAAAGGATATATTGATTACCATCATAGAAAGCACGAATGCGGTTCTCTTGCCACGATTCTTTGGGCGAACTTTTTACTAACGAAGCCACATTGCGCTCTATCTTAGCCGCACGCTCATTCTCATCGCTAATGGCAGCTGTTCCTTCTAACACTTTCTGTGTAACATCTTCAATACGCACGATAAAAGTAACTTCTAAATGCTTGTTAGGCAACTCTTCAGATAAGTTTTTAGCCCAAAAACCATCAGTTAGGTAGTCGTTTTGCAAAGACGAATGCGATTGTATTTGCGAATATCCACAGTGGTGATTCGTGAGCAAGAGCCCTCTGCTCGAAATCATCTCAGAGGTACAGCCTCCGTTGAAGTGCGGTACTGCATCTTTCAAACTCGATTTGTTCACACTGTAAATATCGCTCACCGACATTTTCATTCCCAAAGACTTCATCTCTTTGGCATTCATTCCCTCCAAAAGCGAAGGTATCCACATACCTCCTTGTTGTGCTGCCAAACTAATAGGCAACAAGCTCAAAATAAGTAATAATAAAAAAGATTTTAATAATTTTTTAGTGTTCATTATTGCTATAGTTTTAAAAATTCGGTTTTAATTGATGTTTATTATTATAGAACTCTTCAATAACTCTAATAACCTCATCTTCTGTATCTACCAAATGTACAAGATTCATATCTTCAGCATTGATATTGCCAAATTTCTCTAATAATACCGCCTTTATCCATTCTAATAGCCCTCCCCAATAGTCTGTTCCTACTAAAATAATAGGTATTTGGTCTATCTTTCGGGTTTGTACGAGAGTTAGCGTCTCAAAAAGCTCATCAAGAGTACCAAAACCACCCGGCATAGCTACAAATGCCTTAGAATATTTTACAAACATCACCTTACGGGCAAAAAAATAGTTAAATTTTATATTCTTATCGTGGTCTATATAGCTATTATTAGTTTGTTCAAAAGGTAGGTCAATATTGAGGCCTGCCGATACTCCTTTATTGAGGTGCGCCCCTTTGTTGCCTGCCTCCATAATACCAGGCCCACCCCCTGTGATGATACCAAACCCCTCATCTACAATCTTTTGGGCAATACGCACCGTCAGTTCGTAATAAGGCGTTTCGGGCTTGATACGTGCCGACCCAAAGATACACACACACGGACCTATAGAGCTCATTTGCTCGTAGCCGTGCACAAATTCTCCCATTATTTTAAATATCGACCAAGAGTCGTTTGTCTTGATTTCATTCCAAACTTTTGAATGTTTTTTCATCTTTTACAATTTATCATTTGTCATTCCCTTTAGGTAATAAAGGATTGCCTTTCAGCGCATTTTCTACTAATTCAGGCAAACGGTCAGGCGTACAAGCAAAGCAGGCAATACCCAGTTTGCTAATCTCTTTACCGAGCTTTTCATCATAATAAGGCTTACCGTTGTCCGAAAGAGCTAAGAGCACTATCACCTTTACCCCATCTTCGTGCATCTCGTTTAGGCGACGCAAGAGTCCCGCACGCACGCCTCCCTCATAAAGGTCAGAGATGAGGATAAACATCGTCTTGCGCGGATTTTCTATCAAACTCTGGCAGTAAGCCACCGACTTATTAATGTCAGTCCCCCCACCCAACTGTAGCCCAAAAAGCATATCCACAGGGTCTTGCCTACATAGTTCCGTTAGGTCTGTTACTTGGGTATCAAATGCCACCACGTGCGTATCGAGCGCAGGCATACTCGCAAAGATAGCCCCCATTACCGACGAATAGATAATAGAATCACACATCGAACCACTCTGGTCTATGTCCAATATTACCGTCCAATTCTTCTGCTTTTGGGTGCGTTCAAAGAAATAAAATTTCTCCGGAATAAGCCGCTTAGTAGCAGTGTCGTAGTTTTTAAGGTTGCGCTGAATAGTGCGTTTCCAGTCAGTAGACGAAAAATTAGCGATAGGCGTATGCGATTTCTTGTTCAGAGCTCCCGTCACTGCTCTGCGCAAATTCTGTTCCATACGCTTCATAATCTCATCTACCACCTCTTTCACTAATTGGCGTGCTGTATCCTTCGATTTTGCAGGTATCTGGTCTTTCAGTGCCATCAGCGTACCTACCATCGAGAGGTCTGGCTTCACATTCTTGAGGGTTTCAGGCTCAAAAAGCAATTTTGTAAGCCCTTTGCGCTCTATCGCATCTGTTTGTATAACGCTCACCACATCAGGCGGAAAGAACGAGCGAACATCTGTCAGCCATTTAGCCAAGTTAGGAGCCGAGTTCCCTAATCCTGCTGAGCGCTTACCACCAGCATTACCCCCTTTCCCATCGGTATGGTCATACAGAGCCGCCAGCGTAGCGTCCATAAGCGACTGCTGTTCGTCTAAGGCAACCCCTTCCATAGCAGGAGCATCTTGCCCCAATATGAGGCGCCAACGTGTAAAATGAGCTTCCATTTATTTAGTATTTCTTCTTTATAAAATATAAAACATCAGCCCTATCTGCAAGATATTCGATTTCAGGCTTGAACCATCGGTAGTCTCGGCGTTTTTAAGTAGCGGAGTAAGGTTGTACTGTACAAAAAAGTTCAGCGCATTATACCCAAACGCTATATAAGGTTTCAGCTGAAACTCCCTATTCAACTGACTGTTAGCAAACGAAGTAGAAACATCATCGGCAGTGTACAAACTCTTACTGCTGAAGATATACGCCAATCGCACCCCCGCATACACACGCCAAAACTTATGCGAATAAGGCGTAGAGGTACGAAAACGAAACTCAGCCGGTATCTCTATCGTATGCGTCTCGAAGAAATTGCGTGACAGATTCAAATCTCTAAAATGCTCTACAATTTCATAGCTAATACCCGCACTAGTCTTTTTTGCTAACATATTATTATACACACGGTCATAAGCATAGCCAATCCCCAAACCGAACCCCAAATTGCGCTCCGCATTCAGAGGTAGGTCGCGTATATACCCCAAGTGCAAGCCTCTCGAAAGGTTGTGCTGCACCACATTAGATGCCTTACCTGCCAGATAATCATAGGTAAAACCCAAATAAAATTGGTCTTCTAAGTAAAGCGAATCAACCACTGAAGTTGGCGCCACCCGCTCTTTTTCAGTATCAATCATACCGTCATCAGTATCCTCTTGCGCCACTGACCACAGAGAGATATGAAAACAAAAAACTAACAGAAAAATATTTAGTTTATTCATTCTAATCGTGTATACTATATTTTGGGCAAAGATAAGAATAATTAATCAATTAGCAAGCTGCTATCTTTACAAAAAAACTTTGCCAAAGGGCGTAGCGTTGGTGCTATAACCTTTGGCAAAGTATCTTTTAAATCTGTAAATCTATAAATTAGCCAATTAACTAATTAACCAATATCCAATCACCTTCCAATAGCGGCATCGCTTGTTTGTACTTCATCTCTTTGTGTTCACCGGTACGGATGTGTTGTATCGTTACCTTTTCATTGCGGTTTATTTTAGGCTGTTCGCGTATGATAGTCTCTACTACCGAACGTTTTTGCGAAGCTTGTTGTCCTACCTCGCGTGCCTGAGCTGCCATTTCATCGCTGTTGAGCACTTCCTCTTTGTTTGTTTGGTAGTGTTCATTACTGCGCTGAGGGGCATGAGCCTCTTGTACGGCAGGAGCTTGTGTAGGTAGCTCTGCTCTGAAAAGGAAAGATACTATATCTTTGTTTACCTTGTCTATCATTGCTTTGAAGAGTTGGAAAGCCTCAAACTTATAGATAAGTAGCGGGTCTTTCTGTTCGTGCACCGCCAATTGTACCGATTGTTTAAGCTCATCCATTTGGCGCAAATGCGTTTTCCACTCATCATCAATAATCGCTAAGGTAATATTCTTTTCAAAATCACTAATAAGTTTCTTACCTCCACTTTCGTATGCCTCTTTCAGGTCGGTTACTATGTTGAGCATCTTCTGACCATCGGTGAAAGGCACTACTATGCGCTCATAAGTATTTGAAGGGTTTTCATACACCTCTCTTATCACAGGGAAAGCTTGTGCAGCACTGCGCTCTGTTTTTTGCTGATAGTGGTCTAACACTTCGCGATAAAGTCTGAAAGTCAGTTCATTATTAGTAGCTTTAGCAAATTCAGCTTCTGATATTTGGGTCTTGAGTGAGAAGTATTTTATCAACTCAAACTCAAAATTCTTATAGTTATTAGCACTCTTATTGCTTTCTACTATCACCTCGCAAGTGTCGAATATCATATTTGCCAAATCCACTTTTAGGCGTTCTCCCTCAAGAGCGTGGCGGCGACGCTTGTATATCACCTCGCGCTGTGCGTTCATCACATCATCATACTCTAACAGACGCTTACGAATACCGAAGTTGTTCTCCTCTACTTTCTTCTGAGCGGTTTCTATACGTTTAGTCATTATAGAGTGCTCTATCACATCACCTTCTTTGTGTCCGAGTTTGTCCATTAAGCGCGCTATACGCTCTGAACCAAACAGACGCATTAGGTTATCTTCTAATGATACGTAGAAAAGTGAACTTCCTGGGTCTCCCTGACGTCCTGAACGACCACGCAACTGACGGTCTACACGACGCGAATCGTGACGCTCCGTACCTATGATAGCCAAACCTCCAGCAGCTTTCACTTCCGGACTTAGCTTAATATCCGTACCACGTCCTGCCATATTGGTAGCGATAGTTACTACTCCCGATTGCCCTGCTTCAGCTACAATTTCTGCCTCTTTCTTGTGCAACTTAGCGTTCAATACATTGTGTTTTATCTTGCGCATCGTTAGCATACGGCTCAAAAGCTCCGATACCTCTACCGAAGTAGTACCGATAAGCACAGGACGTCCTGCTTCCGATAGCGATACTACTTTGTCAATCACCGCGTTGTATTTCTCGCGTTTAGTTTTGTATATCAGGTCATTGTAGTCTTTACGAGCAATAGGACGGTTGGTAGGTATTTCCATCACATCCAGCTTGTATATTTCCCAAAACTCTCCTGCCTCGGTGATAGCCGTACCTGTCATACCCGATAACTTGCTATACATACGGAAGTAGTTTTGCAGCGTGATAGTAGCATAGGTTTGTGTAGCGGCCTCTATCTTCACGTTCTCTTTAGCCTCAATTGCTTGGTGCAATCCGTCAGAATAACGTCGCCCGTCCATTATACGACCTGTTTGCTCATCTACTATCAACACTTTATTGTCTATAAGCACGTATTCCACATCTTTTTCAAAGAGTGTATAGGCTTTTAGCAACTGGTTAAGGGTGTGAATGCGTTCACTTTTTACGGTGAAGTCTTGCAATAGCTTTTCTTTTAGCTTAGCTTCCTCTTCTATCGGCAGATTTTGGCTCTCAATATTAGCAATTTCCACCCCTATATCAGGCAATACGAAGAAGTTTTTATCACCATCGTAAGAAGCTATATCAGCAAAACCTTTATCGGTAAGCTCTATTTGGTTGTTCTTTTCATCAATCACGAAGTAAAGTTCAGCATCTACCTTAGGCATTTCGCGATTGTTATCCTGCATATAGTAGTTTTCGGTCTTCTGTAGCAGTTGTTTTACCCCTTCTTCACTGAGGAATTTTATAAGAGCTTTGTTCTTTGGCAAGCCGCGATATACGCGCAATAGTTGAAAACCACCCTCTTTAGTATTGCCTTCTGCTATTAGTTTACGAGCATCGGCAAGTACTTTAGTTAAGTAAGTACGCTGTTTTTCTACCAAATCAGCTACTAAAGGTTTTAATTCGTTAAACTCGTGGCGGTCGCCTTTAGGAGTAGGCCCTGAGATGATAAGCGGTGTACGCGCATCGTCTATAAGTACTGAGTCCACCTCATCGACGATTGCGTAGTTATGAGCGCGTTGTACAAGGTCTTCAGAGGTGTGCGCCATATTGTCGCGCAGATAGTCAAAACCAAATTCGTTGTTAGTACCATAGGTAATATCAGCGTTATACGCATTGCGACGAGCCTGTGAGTTCGGCTGGTGGTTGTCTATACAATCCACTCGCAAGCCGTGAAACTCAAACAGAGGCCCCATCCACGCGCTATCTCGGCGTGCCAAATAGTCGTTCACGGTTACTAAGTGCACCCCATTACCTGTTAGGGCGTTCAGATATACAGGCAGTGTAGCCACAAGGGTCTTACCCTCACCGGTTTGCATCTCAGCTATCTTACCTTGGTGCAGCGCGATACCCCCGATAAGTTGCACATCGTAGTGTACCATATCCCAAGTAACGTCTTTACCAGCCGCATCCCAATGGTTTTTCCATATTGCCTTATCCCCTTCTATGGTCACATAGTCGTGGGTAGCCGATAGCTCGCGGTCACGCGGAGTAGCTGTTACGCTGATAGTCTCGTTAGTAGCAAAACGTCTTGCGGTTTCCTTCATTGTAGCGAAGGCTTCAGGCAAAATATCGTTTAGCACTTTTTCAGAAGCCTGATAAGCCTCTGCACTGAGTTTATCAATTTCAGTATAAAGGTCTTCTTTCTTGTCTATATCTTCCGTAGCATTCGCTTGTGTTTGTAGGTCAGCTATTCGCGTGTCAAAAGCAGCACGAGCCTCTTTTATTTTTTCTTTGAAGGCAATCGTCTTGCCGCGCAATTCGTCATTGCTAATATGCTCTAACTCTGCTGCATACGCCTTAATCTTTTCAACCAACGGCTGAATTGACTTCAAATCGTTTTTGGCTTTATCGCCCACGAATAGCTTAATAAGTGAATTGATAATACTCATTTATAATGGTCAATTATTAAATTATTAATATTTATTTTTCGTCTCTTGTTTTTAGTCAATAAATATACCAAACTGACAGTTCCTGCCAAATTGTCATATCAACAAATCAAAAAAAAGTCTCTGCTGAGACTTTTTCTAATACTCATCTTCATTCCAAAGATAGTCCTCTTCTGACGGATAATCAGGCCAGATTTCATCAATAGATTCATACATATCTCCTTCGTCTTCAATTTCCTGAAGGTTTTCTACCACCTCCATAGGAGCACCTGTACGAATGGCATAATCAATAAGCTCATCTTTAGTAGCAGGCCACGGTGCATCACTTAAATAAGATGCAAGTTCTAATGTCCAATACATAATTATAGATATTATAATTTTTGCAAAAGTAATACTTTTTATTTATTATACAAAATAATTTGCCAATTTGCCCCAGTGTGTATAGCCTTTCTTCATTTTGTGCTACTCACAAAATATCAGAGCAGGTTCTTTCAGATATACATTTAGCACTACCGAATCTTTCTCTTTCATCTTTATATTATTTATATACACACCTTTATACCCTGAAAAAGTAGTGACTTGCACATCGTATTTTCTATTAGGAAAAAGATAAAAATTAGCGTCTTTATAATTTGAAATAATAGGCACTCCATTGATATGCAAATACAAATCACTAGTCGATAAAGAGCCGTCTCCCCTAAATTCAAGTAATAAAAGTAACTTTTTAATAAGGGTTTGTTTTTAAT
>ERZ773035.291-NODE-291-length-42271-cov-83.978539_pt1 | contig 42271 bp, 36 predicted proteins | sample MGYA00511487_ERZ773035 | MGnify/ENA primary metagenome ERZ773035 (study PRJEB29015, sample SAMEA2737985) | human oral metagenome | biome: human oral; feature: human-associated habitat; material: dental | place: China | collected 2024 ... | reverse complement strand
CTTCACGATTTTCTTTACGTCGTTCATTGTCATAGGATACGCCAGCAATATAGACTGGTTGTTTTCCCCCCATGATTTGGATGTTGTCATTAATCAGTACGTTTAATGGCGTTTTTGTTTTAATATCATCGACGATTTTATTGACATCATGATGGAATTCATGATTGCCAAGGATATAGTCTACGCCATCTGGAATTTGTTTTGCAAATACCTTTAAGCGATCACAGACTTCAGGTAGCCATTGTATCTTATCGATAAGGTCACCGGTAATGACAACGCGATTTGGATGCTCTAGCAATGCTAATCGCAAAATTTCATCAAAATCATCTAGGTCGATGCTCGGCCCAATATGAATATCGCTGAGTTGCACAATCTTATAATCTATAAGTCCTGGCGGTAGGTTTGTATAACCAAAGCTTTCATGGGTTACAACGATTTCTCGTTGACCCTCATAGGCAGCATAGCCAGCGCCACCCATGGCTGCCAAAGGTACAAGGGTACCTACGGTTCTAAAGAAAGCACGGCGTCCTGTCCGTTCTTCGACGGGCACCTTATGAGAGATGCGGTTTACCAGTGCATAGATTAAGGCTAATACGATAAAAACGGGTATACATAAGAATATAGCAAATACTATGCCATAGCTTTCCGTTCTAAACAAATTGAGCCATTCGTACCATGGTGTTCCGTATAGGTCAACTTGGTATAGGAAATAATACCGCACCGCGCAGAACCAACCAGCGACTACCAAAATATAGGCTAACCACGCAGGCCATAGTTTTTTTGGTTTCCATAAATACAAGTACAATCCCCAAAAGCCTAAAAAGGCCATAGCTAGTACCACGAGAAACACAATATTTATAATTAATTGCATATACGCTCCTAACTGTATATCAAGTAATTGCTAATGCATTGAGACAAAATCAGTTTTAGTCTCATTAATTTATTCTATAATAGGACATAATTCTGTCAATTTACCATGAGGTCCCGCCCAAGCATAATCGGCAAATTCATCCCGTTTGATGAGCATCCAATCCTTTGATAATTGCTTTTGTATTGCTTCGATTGATGGATGGTCTCCAGCATACTGCAAATCGCCTCGAAAGGCCTTCATAAACCATTTGCGATGAGAAAATACATGAGTTAATTCTTTCACAATAACCGGTTGCAAGGATAGTTCAAAGCCCAATGCCCCTACGAGCTCAGTTAAACCGGATTCTGCCGCATCATAGGAATCCGCATTTTCTACAGATGGAAATTCCCACATGGAACGCAAGAGGCCTCGATTAGGGCGTTTATGTAGCAAATAATAGTCGCCATAGCTGAGGACACCTACAAATACAGGTACATCAACAACCTTTGTTTTCTTGATGCGCACAGGCAATTGATCGGTTACATTATGTTGGTACGCATGACACATATTGACGATGGGACACTCACCGCAGCGTGGCGTCTTAGGGATACATACGGCTGAACCAAAATCCATCAAGGCTTGGTTAAAATCGCCTGGTCTATCATGAGGCAAGGTGTCCTCTACAATAGCGGTAATCACCTTCTTGCCCTTTGTGCTCAAAATATCATCGAATATGCCGTACAAACGGGCATAGATACGCAACACATTGCCATCAACGGCCACCTCTGGCTCGCCATACGCCATGGATAGCACAGCGCCGGCCGTATAGGAACCGACGCCCTTCAAAGATTCCATATCCTTGCGATTATGAGGCACCTCGCCACCGTAATTATTTACCACATCTTGCACACCAAGACGTAGATTACGAGCACGGCTATAATAGCCAAGGCCTTGCCAAGCATGGACCACTTCATCTTCGGATGCCTTTGCCAAATCCTCTAATGTAGGAAACAAACGCATCCAATTATCATAATAAGGCTTCATCGCCTCAATGCGGGTCTGCTGGCTCATCACCTCGGACACCCATACCTTATAAGGGTCACCGCAGTCACGCCACGGCAAATCCCGTTTATTTACATCATACCACGCCAACAACTGTGGCACCCACTTTGGGTTATTCATTTCTTTCATAGTTCCTCAATATAGGTGTATGTGAAAGCACTACCTATACTTTCACTACACTCTATTCATTAATATATACATCGATACGGGCCAACAATTCACTTTCCATGACTGTGTCGACCTCTGTCAAACGCATGTCCTCTACATGGCTGTTATCTGGGCCAAAACGAATAGGACCTTTCAGTAACTTGCCCTCTAATAACATAGGAAGCCACGTACGGTCCCCTTCCCACATATGCGCATAAGGCACATCGGCAAATGTAAACCAATGCGGTTCCATCTCATCTGATTCAATGGGGTTGACATCGGTAACGCGTACAAAATATACATAACCCACATGAGTTAGACTTTCATCATAAGGGAACTGAAAGTCAAAAAGAGCTACGCACTCTAAATCATCGGCATTAACAAGAATGCCCGATTCCTCATATAGTTCACGAACGGCGCATTGGCGAAAGCTTTCACCATCATTGATTTTACCGCCAAAGCCATTATATTTATCAGCGCCAAAGCCGCGTTTTTTACGGCCCAGCAAAATTCTATGTTGTTCATCTATGAGAAATACCAAGGTTGTAGGTTTCATAAGGCCTCCTATAATTTGGTAAAGATTATTAATATATTATACCATTATTTCATGTGTAATACCGTCATTTATGGTATGATTAAAGGTATGAGATGAAAGGAGGCGCACCATGAACGAACCACTTATATTTGACATTGCACTAGGGCGTACAAAGCCTGTAAATATGCGTGACGCAAGTGTGCGCTGTCCATTCTGCGACCGGTCAAATTTAACAGATATTCTGGCACAAGATGGTCACATCATTTGGCTCATGAATAAATACCCAGTTCTCAAGGATACATGGCCTACGGTTATTATCGAAACAGAAGGCGATCAAGGGGAATTATCTACCCTCTCTCTCGACGAAGCAACACGTATTATTCAATTTGGCATGGATAAATGGCATGAAACAATTAGCACCAAAGAATTTGAATCCGTTCTATTCTTTAAAAATCACGGCCCCATGTCGGGCGGTTCCATACGCCACCCACATAGCCAGATTATAGGCCTACGCAACTACGATTATCACGAGGATATTACCGTTGAAAACATGAACGGCTGGTTGTTACACGAAAATCAAGATATTCGTATTACCTTATCCAAACATCCTATTATAGGGTTCTTTGAATATAATTTACGTTTTAAACCAGATACACCTGCTAAATCTATTACCATGCGTTTACAACAAACTGTGCGCTACGTACTAGATAGCTTAGCAAAATATTCCCAGTCTTATAACTATTTCTTCTACCAACTAGAGGACGGTTACGAATATATCAAGGTAATTCCTCGCTATATTACAACGCCGCTCTACGTGGGCTATAAAATTCCACAAACATGCAACGATGAACGAGCTGCTAAGATTTTGCGGAATATTACCCCCTATTTTGAATTAAAATAAGAATTCTCTACTACGAGTTCCGTACGTGAGAGAACTCTAGTAAGGATATATATGAACATTTACGCCATTGGAGACCTTCATCTATCAGGCAATCCACCTACAAAGCCGATGAACATATTCGGTCCCCACTGGGACAATCATTGGCAACGTATAAAAGAACATTGGCTGTCCACCGTCACCGATGAAGACATTATCTTTCTCGTAGGCGACATGAGCTGGGCTTTGCGCCTCAATGACGCGCTATATGACCTCAAGGAAATCGCCAGCCTTCCAGGTCAAAAATTTATGATTCGTGGCAATCACGATTATTGGTGGTCATCGGCAAATAAAATGAAAAATGCCATGGGCGATGCTATTACCTTTTTACAAGGCCACGGTACGGCCCGCATCATCAATCTCACCACTCAGGTTAATACGCTTACTGGTGAAAGCCAGTCCACCGAACAGCAATGCATCTTAGCCTTTGGTGGCACCCGCGGATATATCTGTCCTGATGATGCTAGCTTTGAACCGGATACAGATCAATCTATCTATGATAGAGAAATTATGCGTACCGAAGCGGCATTACAGGAAATGGAGCACGCTATCCAAGCGTTGCAAAAAAAACATGTTGAAATAGAGAATACCGAGGAAACACTTCCTGTAACAAGAATCCTCTTGCTACATTATCCACCATTTAATGAAAATAACGCCCCATCAGGCTTTACAGACCTTATGGAGCGCTATCATGTAGATATATGTATATTTGGACATTTACATGACCAGATTTCATTCAAACGGATTCCTTCAACATTTGGAACCACTAAATTAGAACTTGTTTCTGCAGACTATGCAGAATTTAAGATACAAAAAATACTGTAATTGAATCCCTATGAGGCATAACTGACATACTATTCAAATGTGCATCATACATTTATAAAGGAGCATTATGAGTCGCATCCATAAAGAGCATTTACAAGCAGGCTATATCTTTGGCGATACAATCAATCAAGAATATATCTATTTGCCATCCGGCGAAGTGGGCACAGACCATCCATTGGCCGTCCTCGAAACGCCTACAAAACGAGAGGACCTTACATTGGACGAAGCGGTTCATATGATTGATACGCTAACATTAAAACGATGTAGCCACCCTACATTGGGTAAAAAATCATTTTAATAGAAAAAAATCTCTGCCAAATGTGATATGTCCCCATTTTCCTGGACACATATTATTTACTAGCCTAAACACGTGGATGCTTCCCTGTATTTTACAGGGAGCATCCATTTTGTTGTACGCCGAATAGCAGATAGTTGATTGTGAGTAATCAACTATCTGCTATACATATTAAAAAGAATTTATTGTATTAGTTTATATAAGAAAAATTTACCCTAAGGTAACTTAATCATAAAGAAAATTGATTCTCTTTTCAACTATTTGAGAACAGTTTACACAAAATATATTACACTACCTGAACCTTATTTAACCGCATTTAATTGCAATAAATTAATATCATTATAAACTAATTCTCTAATCGAATAGTTTTCATCCAATATAAAATAACCTTTATTTACAGAATAAGTAAATTTATATTTATATAACTTCTCCCCTCCTAAATCTATTACTTCAGAGCCATTAATAATAATATCAATAGGTACTGCATACCGGCCCAGTACCTGAACAATATATTTTGAAGTATCCCAATCACAATTAACTGATACAGCAACAGTATGAATTGCTTTATCGAGTTTCTCTTGCCATTTATTTATTTTATTTTGACTTAACTGTCTATAAATCAATAATCCGATAATAATAATTCCGATAATCGACATACTCTCTACTCCTATTCATAGTCCCAAGGATTTTCCTTCATCTTCTCTATTTTATTCCGATTATTATTTGGATAATTATTTAAACGTTCCCATATATTAGTTCTACTTTCCCATGCAGCTTTAAACACATCATAAAATTCATTTACAGTACCGACTATTTCAGCATTAAGAACAATCATTTCAGTAGTACCCTCGGCAACTAGAGCTAATACTTCTGGAGCATTCTTTTGAGACCATACAGTAAGGAATGCAATAGTCGCAGTAGTTCCTGCAGCTAGTTCTAAAGTTAATTTTGCTTGATCAGCTTCACTCATTGAATCTCTTATATAATCAGCAAAATTATTAATTGCACGCTCACTCCATTCTACAGGAACGTATTCTTTATTCCATTTTGTTCCATAGTTTGAAACTGCTGCCCCAGAGTTTCCAGATTTATCAATTGCTTCATTAACCGTCGCACCCAAAACAGCACTCAATATTTGGGCTTGATCCGGATGATTTTTTCCCACCTTATCAATTATCTTTTTAATAGCTAGTTCATTAATTCCTGCCGCTACAGCTCCTGATCCATTTGGATTACCTGCCAATTGCGCAGTAATCTCACCAATTGCAGCATGCAAAGCTACTTTCTCTGGGCCACCTTCTTTCCAATGATATTTATCACTTAAACGATGTACTTCTTCGAAAGCATTTTTAGCAAATAAACGTGCTAGCTCCTGACGTTCTTCAATTTTCTTTTTATCAAAAATTTTATCTAGCTGATGTAATGTATTTTTGGTATTGGTATTAATCGTCTTAGTATCAATTTCTTTACCATCTACTGTTAGTATACCATTAGAAATAGCAGATTGAGTAGTCGAGTTTGCTTTACCTTTAGATCCTACGCCTAAATTTGGAACTAGACCAATACTGTTATAAATCTTATCATAGCCTTTTTTATCATTGGTCTTCATCTCTTCAAGTTTCTTTTTACTACCATAGTAGTTATAGCCAATCCCATTGTTGCTATATGTATACTCGACTTCGTTTTGGATATCTTTCATCTCAAGAGATTTGGTAGTCAATGTATTCTTAGCTTTTGGAACTTCACTTTTAATAACAGCACCTTCTAATGTAGTACCATTCCCTACATGAATATCATAGCCATCTTCGCCAGCAAAAATACCGGCTTGATGAGTCACGCTTTTCCATTTGCTATCAATACGGCCTACACTTGCACTTATACTACCGGTTGGATTCTTAAAATTAGGTTTAGAGGAAACGGAGAAGACTAAGTACAATAAAATTAAGTAGTAGTATGATAATACAAAAGGACTGTAGCGAAATACGGTTTCCCCGCATTTCGCTACAGTCCCTATTTAGGTATATTTCTTATTTTATTTAGGTATGAACACTACTATTAGATAAATAAGATATATCTTTAAATCTATCTTATCCCAAGAATCCTCCATGACCTAGTGCGATACAGTCTTCTTTTGTAATCTCATCGTCTGCAATGAGGCGTGGCACGATTTCATCAAAGGCTGTTGGTTTACTAAATAGAACACCGCCTGGTACGCCTAAAATTGGTGTACCATCAGCACAGTATGCAATGCACACCATAGAACCCGGCAAGACAGGAAGGCCATAGGTTACAACATGGTCTGCGTAGCGTTTAATGGCCCCTGGTGTTAAATCATCAGGATCGACACTCATGCCACCTGTGCAGAATATGATATCTGCACCAGCTGCTTTCACCTTATCGATGGCCGCCACAATATCGTCCGTGTTATCTGTGACGATTTCATGGGCGATTTTTTTGACACCAAATTCTGCGCAACGCTCTTCGATAATAGGTGTGAAAGCATCCTTAATGCGCCCTTCAAACACTTCAGAACCAGTTGTTACAATCCCCATTGTTTTACGTACAAATGGTTTTATGTTTAAGATAGGACCAGCAATTTTTTGAGCATCCACAACCTGTTGCTCTTCCAATAACAATGGAATACAACGCATACCGGCGATTTTATCGCCCGCTTTCACAGGCATATTATTCAATTTTGTAACGATAGTCAATTCGCCGATGCTATTGATAGCGTATAGTTTATCTACATCGACCTTGAGTAGACCATCTACATCGGCAATGGCCTCAATTTTACCTTGTGCCATAGGACCATCATGCATATAGTTTCCCTTGGCAATAGCATACAAGGCGCGCGCTACATCTTCTTCGTGTAAGAACCCTTCATCTTCTGGTTCCATCACATAAATATGTTCCTTTCCTAAATCAAGTAGTTTGGGAATGTCCTGTTCTGTAATCACATGACCGCGGCGGAATGGTGTATCTTTCACCTCACCGATGACGATGCGTACAATATCGTGTACCAAGGCATGTCCTACGGCATCTTGTACTCTTATTTCTTTCATAATCTAACCTTTCAACATATATTCTATTCCATGTATATCAAACATAATATGTAACAATACATTTACTATATCACATGAATGATAGCGCCTAATATGCAATTATGCACATACGAGTTTAGCAATCCACATACCGATGGCACAAAGAGCTAGGCCACCAAGAATTTGTACCACCCCATAGAATAGAACATCGGTGAAATCACCCGCTGTCAATAGCTGCAATAGTTCAAAAGCAAATGTAGAAAATGTCGTAAAAGCCCCAAGTCCACCAACCACTAAAAAGAACCGAACCCATTGAGGCCAATCCGGTCTACACACATAGGCACCTAAAATAATGCCTATAATCAAACAACCGATTAAATTGACCGTTATCGTACCAAAAGGATAAGGCCCCAATCGTGCCATTACCCATTCACCTACTACCGTTCGCGCTAGTGCACCTAAAGCACCGCCACAGGCGATAGCTATATATTTTTCCATAAAAGGCCTCCATAAAATTAACATTTCGTGTAATTATCATATATACATAATAATTATCACATATTACCTATTAGTCAACAATGTATTTGCTAAGTATACTAAAAGCACAAGGTAGGGATCGGAAAGGAGGTCTTATGAAGGATCCTACACTTACAATGCCAGCCTACCGACGAAATCATTATCAGGACCCAAAATTTCAACAACAGTATATGTGCTTGGGTCACAAAATCTCTACGCTGCGAACGTCGATGGGCATTTCACAACGACAATTGGCCGATGTCGTAGGCATTAGCCGCAGCTATTTGAGTAAATTAGAATGTGGACATGGTATTTCAGGCGTGTCCATCGAGGTGGTTTTTAAAATCGCCCATTGCCTCAATATTTCTACTAGTCAATTGCTACATCTTCGTACGCAAGACTATAAATCCTGTAATAGACATCTTTCAAAACATTATGAAAGAGTCGAATTTTTCCGACTAGCACACCAGCGCTTTTTGGAACTAAAAAAACGTCTCTAATCAATAGACCTCATATGAATAGGGACAGAATTGATTCTTTATTACACTCTCTTATATTCAATAAAAACAACATTATATAACCTTTCAAAAATTAGATTAACGAGATAAAGTAATTCCTACTTAACACGTACAACATATATAAAAGATAACCCCTTACAATATCTTATATATGACTTTGCAAAACAAAGGACCCTATCTAGGGTCCTTTTTACTATGTCTATATAGTTTTTATACTTCATTCAACTTCTTATCTTGTAATTCCGCATTAGCACGTTTAAAGATAAATGCATTATTAATGTGTTGACGCATTGCATTTTCTGCAGCTACTTCATCGTGACGTTCAATGGCATCTACAATATGATCATGTTCATCGTCACAATCGTGTGTGCGCACTGCATTGAAAGAACTCAAATACATATCGCGATTTACTCGTTCACGGAAATCTGCTAAGTAATCAACAACGCGATCATTGCCAGAGAATTGAGCAATCATGCTATGGAATCGGCTATTAACCTCTACGCGTGCCGTAGCATCCTCAATGGCATGCATTTCCTTGCATAATTCCTTAAGTTCTTCCACTTGTTTTGGCGTAGCGTGACGAGCACACAAACGCGCCCCCAAACCTTCCATAACTTCGCGACATTGATATAGCGCCACGATTTCTTCTGGTGTATCCGCCTTAACGGTAACACCCTTCCATGGTACGATAACAACAAGATTATCTTTTGCTAATTTTCTGAAAGCTTCGCGAACTGGCGTTGCACTGACTTTGAGCTGTTCTGCGATCTTAACTTCATTTAGTTTTTCTTGCGGTAATAGCTCCCCTGTTAAAATAGCCTGTTTCAAGGTCACATAAACTTGTTCACTTAAAGGCAATCGTTCAATTGAATCTACAGCGGAAAAATGATACACATCTTTTGGTTCTTTTGTACCCTTCACGTCTTTTGTCATATTTCTAGCCTTAGGTCCCCTCTAATGTTTACACGCTTTCATACTTTCAATGAACGCCTAAAATGAGTATAATAGAATGTAAGCATTTTTATATACGAACACATGTATATATAATAATTGTATACTCTATAATTATAAGTCCCGTACATATGACTGTCAATTTCAAGATAGTCACAGTTAAAAAGTGAGGAAGTTATCCCTATGAGTCGTTGTTTGGTTATCATTAACCCTGTATCTGGCGGCGGTGCAGCACGCCGATACGCCCTTGATTTACAGTGGAAATTGAGCACCCTTTTTGACACAATTGAAGTTAAATTTACCACCGGTGCCAACGATGCAACCCGTTTTGCAAAAGCCGCTTGTGAGGATGGTTTTGACGCCGTTTTCTGCATGGGTGGCGATGGTACCGTTAACGAAACGGTAAATGGTATTGCCCAAGGCGGTTTCAAAGCAACCTTTGGCTTTATTCCGGTAGGAACCGTCAACGATATGTCTCGTGCTCTCGGCATTCCACAACGACCTTTAGAGGCAATTCGCCGCCTCGATATCAACCAAGTTCGCTCCATCGATATTGGTCGCTGCAATGATAAATACTTCTGCAATAACATTGCAGCTGGTGTCATTCCAAAGGTTATCGAAGAGGTAACGCCAAAGGAAAAGCGCATCTTAGGTCCATTAGCCTACTTCTTGCGCGCCGGTCAAGCCCTCTTCACCACAAAGGACTATACATACCGCATTCAAACGGAAGATGATGATTTCATCTGTAAATCGCCGCTTGTACTAGCTCTACTTACCAATGTAGTTTCTAGTTTTGAACGCTTTATGCCAGAGGCCTCCGTAGATGATGGGTATATGCGCCTCGTTATCTTTAAAGAATACTTTATTCTTGATATCTTCAAGGTATTACCGCTTATCTTAAGTGGTGCGATCTATAACTCTAGCAATACTACTACATTGACAGTCAAGAAAGCTCATATTGAATTATTGAGCAATACAGATAATCTACCAACCAATATGGATGGTGATGCAGGTCCTTACATGCCTGTAGACCTTGAGGTATTACCACGGATCCTCAAAGTATTTGCACCGACAAAACATCAAAAGAAAAAACCGCTTCTCTAAGCGATACGAACCCCCTTTGCTGGCAAACCAGTAAAGGGGGTTCGTATTATGCTAAGTCGATTGTCTTATATGTGCTTACAATAGAACCGCTTCATGTAAGCGGAAGCTATAAATATAACTTGCTTTCACAGGCATGTTTGTCAATCGTTCTAGGGCCTCTTTGTAGAGGTCCATTTGTATTTTATAGCGACGAATGAGTTCGTCTCCACTCTTAACGCGGTCTGTCTTATAGTCCACGAGGACCCATTGATCATCTTCTACAAAGGCCGTATCGATGATACCTTGTAAGAATAGACGCTCACCATTCTCTACATCAAGATATACCCGATTACCGTCAAAGAGCATGCTAAATGGCAATTCTCGTTCCACTCGTTTTGATGCAATGAGACGCCGACCTAGATCAGAGTTAAAGAATCCATATAAGCTACGATCACTTAATAAACTCCGTTCTTCATCACTAAATTTGCCTTCTGCTTGCAAAGAATCGAGCATATCTGTCATAGATGTTTGTGTATACTTTTTAACAGGTAGCCATTGCATCGCTTCATGCATCAATGTACCCCATTGCGCACCCGTCACGATTTCCTCAGCATCAGCAATGGCCATAGGTTTACGGCCAAATATAGAATCGGCTATCTCTGTTTCACTAATAGCAGGAGTGCTTGTATCTAATACCGTAGCCGATACCGCCTCCGCATCACGTTCAGCAAATCGTCGTTTCAATTCGCTAACAGAAATCTTAGCCGTTGTCTTAGACGCTACGAGGTTTGGATAGGTGAAAGCAAAACGCTGTACGATTTCCTCAGGCAATTCTACATCATTTACCTTACCTAATACGCGAACCGTATTGATGGTCGTTTCATCCACATCAGCCTTGTAATCTAAATCGCCATAGAGAGAACCATCATGAATTTCTACCTTCACCTGGCATTGACGGTCCAGCAAATCAAAATTTGTTTCCCCTTCGAGTTCAATGATATTGCGAAGTGGTGCACCCCCATCTAGGTGACGGGCGAAGGCGATGAGTAGCCAATGCAAATAGGAATTACCAGCTTTGATTAGATCCGCACCTAATGCTTGGGTTTGCGTCAAAGCCGCATGTTTTATATGAGCACCAACGCCCTTTTCCTTTTTGATTTCCTTGTTAATATATCCGGTCAAGAATAGTTTATCCCGTGCCCGTGTCAATGCAACGTAGAGGATACGTTGTTCTTCGGCTTTCATAGCATCCGATTTGATGGATTTACAATAGAGCCACGGCATGGATGGATAGGATACGCGAATGTCTGGGTAATAGCCCTTTAATCCGATACCGCCATTTTTATCGACCAATAATGGTGAATTGAAGTCCATGGTATTGAATTTCTTTTGTACACCAGACAGGAATACAACAGGGAATTCAAGGCCCTTACTTTTGTGAATGGTCATAAGGCGCACCACATCATCTGCTTCGGTAACTACATTGGCAACGGCCATGTCTTGATTGCTATCGCGTAAACTTTCCACAAAGCGAAGGAACCTAAAGAGCCCACGGAACCCGGAGGATTCAAATCCCTTAGCCCGTTCATAGAGGGCCATCACATTAGCGCGACGCACGAGGCCATTCGGCATGGCGCCTACATAATTTATATAGTCTAAAGTTTCATAAATATTCCACAATAAATCAGCCACACCATGACGGCGAGACAATGTACGCCAACGCTCGATATGATTGATGAATTGCAACAAGCGATTGTCTTGGACCTGTTCTGCGTAAACAGGCATAACAGACCATAGAGACCCATCACCGGTAAGGCGCAACGCCCCTAATTCATTTGCATCAAGACCTCCGAGTCCAGAGTGCAATATGGCAGCCATCGGCAAATCTTGCTCTGGATTGTCGATAATTTGTAACAAGGACAAGAGCAATTGAATTTCTTGTGCCTCAAAGTAGCCATCTCGTTCATTAACAACGGCTGGAATACCGGCTTGGCGCATAGCTGCTACGGCACGAGTTCCCCACCCTGCGAGAGAACGGCGCAATACGGCAAAGTCGCGCCATTGAATGTGACGGAACGAGCCATCCGCATTTTGCACCTGTTTCCTCGATGCGTGCAATTCCTTGATTTTTTGGATGATAAAATCCAATTCTCGCTCATTGTTCTCCGGTTCATCGCCTGCAGTTTCGGAATCACCATCGGTCTCTTCAGAACGATTCGTATCGCTCGTATCCAAGAGATGTAATTCTACAGCGCCGCCCACCCAATCGGATGGCGCATCTTCTACAATACGGCCCGGTATAAGCGATTCTTTTTCGCCATAATCAAGCTCCGCTGCCTCTTGGGTCATAATTTGGTAGAAAATAAAATTCGTAGTAGTCAAAATATTTTCGTGAGACCGGAAATTCTTTGCCAAATCGATGCGGCGCTCAACGGCGTCATTCATGAGCCCATACGTATTATACTTGTTCATAAATAACGAACTATCCGCCATACGAAAACTATAAATGGCCTGCTTCACATCGCCTACGTAAAAACGATTATCCACGCGGGAAATGAGGTTAATAATGGTTTCCTGTACACCATTCGTATCTTGGTATTCGTCCACCATGATTTCTTTGAACGTATCCTGTAATTCAAGGGCCACTTCGGATGGTTTTGGATCATCTTCTGTGCCTGGTTCCACAAGGAGTGCCAAGCAGAGATGTTCCAAATCGCTAAAGTCCATGATGCCTTGCTCTTTTTTAGCCTCGTCATAGGCTTTGTGAAAGGCGATAGTCAATTCTACAAGGTTATGAATGAGCGGATATTGGTCTTTAAATTGCTGTTGCAGAACGGATTCATCAATATGGAATAGACCATTTTTCATGCCCTTTAAACTATCCTTGTTTTGAGAGCCTAGCGATTTAAATTCGTCTGCTAACGCACCATCGACTTCGCCCTTTTCTAAGGCTTTGCCAAGGCTTGTAAAACTTGCTTTTGTAAAGGTATCTAGGTTACGGCATATGTCGACCATATCGGACCAGGTCTGAGCCCCTTTTAATTGGGCTAATGCGGCTAATTGTTCTTGGTAAACCTTGTCCCATTTCTTAGGGCCTACAGGGCTTTCAAGTAAAGGTTCCATCTGTTCGATGCGGTCTGCAATGCGATTGATTTCGGCCTGTTGGTCGTCCCACATAGCACGGCCCCATAAGGTATCTCGTAAATTCTGCTCTTGAGCGGCCTTATATGGTTCTACGGCACACCGCATCCACCCGTCAGGATTCGGTTGAGACATGGCGAATTCATAGAGACTGAGCACCTTATCTTGCAATCCAGCATCAGATTTATCATCACTAAAGAAGTCGGACAAATCGAAGATGCCATACGCATTATGTTCATAAGCCTCTTTCAACAGATTCTCTAACACCTCTTGTTTTAAGAGGGCCATTTCCGCTTCGTTGCCGATGCGAGCCGTCGGAGGTATATCTAGTTTATAAAAATAAGAGCGAATCACCCACTGACAGAAGGAGTGCAGTGTAGAAATATGAGCCGATGGCAATAAATTAAGCTGACGTTCTAGGCGCGCTTGTAACACTTTATCTTCGGTGGACTCCATGGCCTTAGCTAAGGCGACGCCAATACGAGCGCTCATTTCAGCGGCAGCGGCCTTCGTAAAGGTAACGACCATCAATTCTTGTACGGATAATGGATTCTCCATATCTTTTAACCGTGTAATAATACGCTCTACAAGAACCGCCGTTTTACCGGAACCAGCGGCAGCGGCGACAAGCAAGGTTTGAGCCCCTAAATTACTGTCCTTCGGGGACATGATGGCAGATTCCTGCTCCGGTGTCCATTTAACGCCCATTGTCGTCACCTCCTGTCATAGAACTATCGGTATTAGAACTTTCACCAAAACTAGCGTCAGACTCTGCCTGATTCGATGAACCATTGAGGGCATCGCGCATTTTTTCAAGGGCGTTCTCCTCATTTAGAGCACTCAAATAATTGTATTGATTGCGCTCATTATCAAAGCGACACACAATCTTGTAATCGCAGTAGGAACAAGGAATGGTCTTGTTCAACTGATACGGAGCAATGGGGAATTCGCCCTTGCCGATGGCAGAACCAGTATCCGCCATAATCGATTCCGTATAGCGGCACATGATATCAAAATCACCGGAGGATTTAACAATTTTCATATCCCCAGAATGAATGGTTCCCTTTCCCGTAATACGAACGGGCACATAAGGGCCCTTGCTCTTATAAGTAAGCAATTTTTCATCCATCTTTTCCAACATATCGATATCATCTGTAAAATACCCTTTATTATTAAGGGCCCCATTTGTATCCGCCAAAACTTTGGCCTCTTCATAAGACACAGGCTCACCCGCTGCCGTTCGTGGATTTTTTACATACGTATACACCACAGCGGCCGGTGTCATCGGTTGATCATGGTGTTTCTTATAAGCCGATTCTAATGCCAACAGATAAGTCATCAATTGTAATTTTAGACCATAGTAAATTTCCTGTGCATTAACCGATGTACTCCCCGATTTATAATCGATAACCATGCCATACGTATGTCCATCGCGTTTGTATTCATCGATACGGTCAATTTGTCCTACTAAACGTAAATAACGGTCCTCTCCAAGGGATACCTTAATGGAGTCCCATCCATTGGGACGTCCAAAGTCCTGCTCCAAATACATCGTATCAAAGGAGGACCGACTAGACCAATCGACAAGGCGCGATACCGTTTTCTGTAACGTTCTCACAACGCGCTCTTCAATGGCCTTATCATAGGCAGTTTTCTCGTCCTCATCATAACGGTTTTCTTCTAATATATCCGCTGCTACGCGAGCACATAATTCCTGTTGCGCCGTTTCATCCAAATCACGCCATTGCTTATGCTCGGATAATAGTTGCGTTCCCAACCGCTCCAAATTGGCATGTAAAAAAGTACCAATTTCAGGGGCCCCAAAGGAACGAACCTTACGAGGCTCTAATTTCAACCCATATTGAGCATAGAATTTAAACGGACATTGACGATATTTTTCAAGACGCGTTACCGACCCAGACATATAGCCCCGTTTGAGGAACAGACCAGTTACTAGCTCCGGTGCAATAACAGGTACATCATTATTGTCGCGAATACCACGGCTCACGTCCTCCAAGCGTGGTCTGTAAGCTCCATCATGGCGAGCCCAGTTATAGAGGCCCCACCATAATGGTGACACTGGTACGCCACTAAACAAAGCGCCCCAACGTTCAGATAATAGGGATAGACTTTGGTATGGACGCCATAAATAATTATCTTCAGTACCATCTTGAATGGTGAAAGGAACCTCTATAGGGGATGTACAGAAGCCGAGAGATTGTAACCGTTTAATAACGAGGGAACTTTCAAGTCCTTCCCCTTCATCATTGGAACCTGCATAGGATATGGTTAAATGCTGCTCGGCCCGCGTCATCGCTAAATAGAGGAGGAAATTTTCATTAAACGCCTTCGGCAAAGCGCCTTCGGCAAGAACGATACCCGCCTCAGCCAATGCTTCCCGTTCTCTATCCTTAATCAAACCTTCATCGCCCATGTTTTGTGGGAACACACCTTGATTAAGGCCCATCACATAGACCCGAGGCCACGATTGGCTGTACGCCCGTTCTATGGTGGTAATCGCTACGTGATCAAGGGACGGAGGAATCATGGAGTAATGAACATTGTCGAGGACCTCTTCTAAGAGGGCTATCATTTCATCCAACGTCAATGTTTCCGTATCGGTGAGGACCATCATTTCATCAAGAAATCCGATGACCGCATTGTACATTTGCTCGTGACTGGCCTTGGATTCTAAATCACCATCTCGTTCAGCCTCTAAGGACCATTCATAGAGGCGTTGAGGCACTTGTAATTCTTCGAGGACTCTATAGATATGTTTACACCATTCCGCCCCTGTATGCGCGTCGCTAGACGTAGCAAAATCAAACCAAGGTATCAAAATATCCATGATGGCCTGTCTCGATGCATTCACGCGCGCATGTCTCGGTGCGTCCGGTTGTTCTTCGTCTGAAAGCCCCGTTATACGGCGCATATAAGACCAGTTATCTCGTTCCCACTGTAGATGATCAATGCCAAATTCGAGCACGTAGTTTTCTAATTCATCCACCGCCTCGCGAGTAAGAGGTGTTAAATCCGTTTTCAACAGACGGAACATAATATCACGACTATAGCTATGCTTAACGATACCGAGCAAATCTGTCATCAATTCTCCGAGCGGATGATTGTTCATAGGTCGTTGACGATCTCCAAAATGAGGTATCCCATAACGAGTAAATACCTTTTCCAACGTATCGCCATAGGTTTCGGATTCACGAAGCATAATACACACATCGCGGTAACGTGCATTAGGACTGCTTTCAATATAGGAAAGAATATCACGAGCCACCCAATCCGCCTCGCGTTCCCGATTATAGGCGCTTACAAGCGGTATATGTTCATCCGTAGTATTGCGCTTACCATGAAAGAAGTTTTCCTCCAAGGATTGCAATACAGGTGTCCCTCTATGTCCTGTAAAGGACTGAAAGGACAATTTCGTTCCATATTCCTTATGGAGATTTTCCAAGATTTCAACGGAGCGATTAAAGATGCCATGATGACCTTTATTAGCCAATATACGTTTAGGATCAGCTGGTAAATCGACGGTGATTACCGATTCTACAGCAAGATCAAAGAGCATGTATAACAGCTCAAAATGAACCGGTGTAAACCAGTGGAATCCATCGACAAAGACATGGCAGTTTTCCATCAATGGAGACTGTGGCAATGCATGAACAAGGTCCATGATAGGGTCCCCATCAATTTGCCCATGAAGCTGCAATTCCTCTTCGTAGGCCGACATGCATAGTGCCAATTCCCGTAATTTTTTCTGTAATACACCATTTGATACGCGCTGTGCACCAGATTCTAATTCATCAGGTCCAATGCGAAATGAGCGAAATTCGGAAAATAATCCTTGCAAGACAGATGAAAACTCTGGCCGTTTAGCGGCTTGCGATAACAGGCCTAATTCGGCCCCTTTACGCTTCATCACAAGGCTTAGTAACATGGTTCTACCCAATTGAGATATGCTCTGTTGCTGAGCCTTTACATTACCGATTGATTGATATACCTGATAGGCCAATCGGCCAAAGCCAACGACGCGGACCGTCGTAAAGCCTCCTTGAGGCATAAATTCCGCAAGTTCCCGTTCCACGCGATAGGTGGCTGGCTCTGGAACGAGCAAAATAATAGGGTCACCTGGACATTCGGTGATAACCTGCCGAATGCGTTCATATACGGCACGGGTCTTACCGGAACCAGCACGACCATAATACATGGTAATACTCATACTACCTCCCACAACGATGCTTACATTTAGTAATTCTGCTTATATTTCATCATCCCTAAAATAAAATATATAGCACGGATAATTTATACGACATATAAATATATATACTATTGTACACCATGGAATATCAAAACTGTATAATGGCATCGCTAATATATTTACAACAAATGTTATTACAGAAGCCATCGTAAACAACACATCCTTACGCGTTACTGTTAATATGACACAACCTACATCCGTAGCAGCTGTAACGGTTTCTGGTAACAGTGATGAAACTTATGAACTTGTGAAAGACACTGCTTACGCTATCGCAACTTCTGCACACGCTGCAGCTGACAAAACATCCAAACAAAAATAATTGACCTCCAGTGTACGGCTTATGTCGAGCACTACATATAATGAAAAGAGCACATCCTACGGGAATGTGCTCTTTTCTACTATAATCGTGTAAATGTTTCCAATGCCTTATAGGCCATCAAGCGATAGCCTCGCTCATTTGGATGAACCTCTCCAGCAAATACAATTTGACCAATTTGATCGGCTTCATGAAGAACGGTATAAAAATCGATAGTTTGTAAACCATGTTCTAAGGCATATTCTTGTAAACGACGGTTTACGTCCACTACCACATGATTAAGTCCATCCATTTCACTATCGATTTGTGTTTCAAGGCCCATAATAACATGTCCCTTTTCACCGGCTATGGTAGCGGCTTTAATGAGCTTGTTATATACGTAGTCGCTATCGCGATTTTGCAAAATATCATTTGTACCGCACATAATGCATATATATCGATCCTTCTCATAGGACTTGTCGATACACCAGGATTCTAAATAATTGATTAAACCTTGCACAGATAGTCCATCGATGCCGTGATTTTCTATATGATATGCGGGTAGTGCGGCACTACATAATTCAATCCAACCGAGACCTTCTCTCACATCATATCCACGGGTGATGCTATCTCCAAAACATATTATATTCATAAATTCCTCCCTGTACATTAATTCATCTACATTGTAAAGTATATATGTATAAAGTACAATATATTACTCATCTTCATGTATTCTTAAGTACAACATGGTACACTTTTTTCACATGGAGAGGAGAATTAGAATGAAATATTTTTTAGCTCTCGTGTGAACCCTATTATGTACCTCGCAATCAGGATTTGCCATATCACAATATGAAATAGAGCAAAAGCCCACTCAATATCAGCTAGCCTATTCTAGTGATACCGAGCGTATGTATGTCGACCTTAGTTCGATTCATACGAAACAGACTGTTGCTAATTATAAAACGGTACAAGCGCGTCTATTAAGCTTATACACAAAAAATAATGTAATTGCAGACTATGATACAAACTTAACATTTTATAGCCAACAACCTAATGCACCGGTGACGATGACTGCGTGGAAAATATCAAAACCAACATTCTATGCAGAAAATGGGTATCCTATCGATACATTACCGCAGCAACGGTTAGCAAAGGATTACGGTCAACACGTGGCGGCGCTAAATAGCCCATCACAACGCATTGGGAAATTTATTTTTTTAGTCTTACAAAGAACAAGGCAACGGCACCGATAACTGGTGCAATAGCAAGGGTCATCAATGCAGATTTATAGCTACCAGTTGCAGTTAGCATACTGCCTAAAATCATAGGTGCCAACATAACGCCGATTTGATTAAATAAGTTTACAAATCCCGCTGTAGTGCCTCGCAAGTGAGGTTCTGCTGATTGTACAACGAGAGCATTCGTCAACGCACTGTGCATGAATGCGCCAATACCAAGAATTGGACCTGTAATAAAGAGCATATCTGGGTTTGTGGTGCTTGCAAAGAGTATTAAGGCCGGTCCAAATAAGAGCATAACGAGTGCTGTTAAATGATTTTTCTTAATCGGCAAAATATCGGATAGAATACCGATGGTTGGCTTTGCAATAAGTGCAGCCAAGCCAAAAGCGGACATAACATGACCTGCATAGATGGCGTTAACACCTAGTTGTTTTACCATGTACAAGTTTGACCATTGAGCCACCGCCCATGTAGCACCGGTAGCGAAAAAGCCGGCAAACGCAAGGCAACGAATATTGCGATTTTTTAACACGTGAATCAAGTTTTCCTTTATGGATGGCTTTTCCCCTACAGGAACCGCTTCGACATGAGCCTCCGCTTCACGTTGAGCTAGGATTTCAGCACTTGGCTTACGAACTGTAAAGTAGCTAAGTATAAAGATAAGAACTGGCAACAAAGCCGTTAAAAGGAATGCATTTTGCCAACCATAGTTAGTGGCTACATAAGGGGCATATAAATTTACAGTCGCTACCCCAAGCGAGGTACAAGACATAAAAATACCAACGGCTGCGCCACGTTGATTAGGACCAAAGTAATCCCCAATAGCACTCAAACAAGAGGCTTGCACAGGCCCCGATACGATACCTAATAAAAAACGCAACACCCATCCATAGGTGTAATTATCAATGGTGCTCATCAATGCGGTGATGACTGCCATAGCGAGTAAACTAACCAATATAGTATATCGATAACCGATTCTATCCGCTAAGATACCACCCGGTAATACCATAATGGCATAGCCCATGTAAAAGGCGGATAAATAGGTCGTCCCCATTTGTGGTGTAAAATTCAATGCTTCATTGACAATCGGCATCAACGACGCCCAAGATAGACGCATAACAAAGCTAATCAAAAACGTTAGCCAAACGCTGACGAGAATTAAAATCTGAGTTCGTGAGAAACCAATTCTACTCATACGAGCTCCTTTCTATAGAAAAATAACATATAGGGCTATCATACTATAAATAGAAAGAGTTTTTCAAACTAAAAAAAGAACCCTTTACCAAAACGATAAAAGGTTCTCTATAGTACTATACAAGGCACGGGCTCCAATTGCCTTACCAAGTATAGTAATATATAAAATTGAATGGCGGAGAGGGTGGGATTCGAACCCACGGCCCCTTGCGGAGTCACTGGTTTTCAAGACCAGCTCCTTAAACCACTCGGACACCTCTCCATAATGGTATATTATAGCAGATTTATATTGAAGTGTGCAACAATTGAATAGAGGTAACCTCAGATATCTCCCATGTAGAACTACTTATACTAGAGACAAAAAAGCTGGCCTAAAGCCAGCTTTCAGTATATCTATTATAATTAGTATCTTAGAAAAGATCTTTTTTCCACATGCCAATGATGGCCACGATGGAACAGGCTACGGAGATGCCTACCACCTCGAAGAAACCATTTTCATCGTTTTGAAACGGCAATGGCACGTTGGTCCCCCACAAGCTAAAGATGATGGTCGGTACGGCCAAGGTAATCGTCAAGGCTGCCAACATTTTCATAACCATATTAAGGTTGTTTGAAATGATGGATGTAAAGGCGTTCATCATGTTCATCAAGATATTAGAATACATTTCAACCATTTCTATGGCCTGTTTATTCTCGATGATAACATCCTCTAATAAATCCTCATCTTCCTCATACATCTTGAGAAGGTGTTTATAGGAACTGTGACCACGCAAGCGCAATAAACGCTCCATAACGGTACCATTCGTACGCAAAGCGGACGTAAAGTATGTCATGGATTTCTGTAATTCCAACAATTGAAAGAAGTCCTTGTTCTTTGTAGTATGACGCAATTGGACTTCGATATCGTCGGTACGACGGTTGATTTGTTGCAAGTAACGCAAGAACATGGTCGCCGTGCGATACAAAATTTGGAACAAGAAACGGGTCTTTTTGTACGTATAGAACGTAGAAATCTGATTGGAAATAAATGGATAGAGCACTTCAGATTCTTCTAAACAGATGGTAATAAAGAAATCTGGCGTCAAAAAGATACCAAGTGGCACCGTATCGTACATATCATTGCCGCGAACAACAGGAATGTTAATAACAACAAAGATATAATTGTCCTCTAACTCCACGTGAGAACGTTCTTCCATATCGAGGGCGGTCTTTAATACGTCTGTAGGAATTTCCGTCAGGATATTGATAAGGGATAACTCATCGGGGTCTGGGTTCACCAAATTTACCCATGAACCTTTTGTGGCATCTGATACCGTGTAATCGGCTACTAATTCTTCTTCTATGTGCTTGTACACCGTAATCATGTTATCCCTCCTTCCGAGCGAAAATACTGTATCTCATCTTTAAAATTATATACTATTTAGGTGTACTATTCAATTCTCTTGTGAAAGTTTTACATAGAAAAACTGCTCCTCATTGCCTAATACAATGTAGGAGCAGTTTATTATCTATCAGTATTATTTTCTACGCAAGATGCGGACAGAGTTTAAGATACAAAGGATGGATACGCCTGTATCGCCAAATACAGCCCACCACATGGATGCATAGCCTAAGATGCCAAGCAACATGATAAGGATTTTAACAGCAATGGCGAATACAACGTTTTGCCAAGCCACGCGCAATGTTGATTTGGATAAATCAAGAATATGTGCAATAGCGGTCAAAGATGGACGCATAAACACAACGTCGGCCGCTTCGATAGCCGCATCAGCGCCGCTACCCATCGCACCACCTACGTCAGCACCAGCAAGAACTGGCGCATCATTGATGCCATCGCCTACAAACATGGTAGGACCATATTCAGAGCGAATATCTTGAACAACGGACAATTTATCTTGAGGCAATAGTTGAGCACGTACTGCGCTTACACCCGTTTCTTTGGCGATATAGTTGGCGCTTGCTTCAGCATCACCAGTAAGCATAACAGTTTTAATATCTTGCCGATTAAGATCAGCAATCGCTTCAGCAGAATCTGGACGAGCTTCATCTGCGATGATAATACGGCCAAGGTATGTATTACCTTCGGCTACAAGAACTTCTGTACCGTATTCAGCAAGTTCTGTTGGATAGCCTTGTACATCATAGCGTTCCATAAGGCGACGGTTACCAACGAGTATTTGTTTATCTTCCGTCGTGCCTACCATACCTTCGCCAGCCAATTCTTGAACAAAATTGGAAGGTTCTACTGTAAGGCCTTGATTCTTTGCTTCAGCAACGATACTTGTTGCAATTGGATGATTAGATACGGCTTCGATAGTTGCCGCCATGGATAACAATTGAGCACTACTTACATTAGACGCTACAGTTTCAACATTATGTACTTTAAATTCACCAGATGTAATAGTACCTGTTTTATCAAGAGCTACTGCTTTCACATTAGCCAATGCTTCGATAACACGACCACCTTTAAGCAAGATGCCATGTTTGGATGCGTTACCAATACCGGAGAAGAATGCAAGTGGCACGCTTAGTACCAATGCACATGGACAAGAAATAACAAGGAATGTTAAGGCTGTATAAATCCATTTATGCCATTCGCCAGTAATGAGGGATGGAATAATCGCAACAGCAAGAGCAAGGGCTACTACGATTGGAGTATATACACGAGCAAAGCGCGTAATGAATTTATCGATTTTAGGTTTTGATGCAGCCGCATTTTCAACAGCATCAAGAATTTTAGTAACCATGGATTCTTCTAGAACCTTATCGACGCGCATCGTAATACGGCCAGTTTCATTGATGCAGCCAGACATCAATTGTGTACCTGGTTCTGCGCGAACAGGCACTGGTTCGCCGGTTACAGGAGCCGTATTGACGCGAGTTTCACCTTCAAGAATCGTACCGTCTAGAGGAATCAAATCGCCAGGACGAACTTCAATAGTCCAGCCCACCTCAACCTTTTCAGGAGCCATAACTACGATCTCGCCACCGCCGCATGTATCTACAACGCGTACCTCTTGAGGACGCATATCAACAGCGTTCATGATTTCTGTACGGCTACGTTCTGTTGCTTTTTCTTCGAAGAATTCACCGATACGGTAGAATAAAATAACACCAACCGCTTCAGGCAATGCATCGATAGCGATGGCACCTAATGTAGCAATAGACATCAAGAAGTTTTCATCAAATACTTCACCCTTTAAGATATTACGCGCTGCTGTACGCAATACAGGAAATGCAAGGAGTACATAAGCAACGTAGTAAATTGGCGTTTCAATAGATTCTGGCAATCCGATTGATGGTACAAAAGAAGTCAATGCTTCATAGATCATAAATAACAAGCCTGCTACGATAACAGCAATTGTCACCGCCTCGCTGTCGTGGTCGTGGTCATGACCATGGTCATCCATAGCTGCTTTAGATTTACGTTCGTAATCAGCTACTGTTACGCCCTCTTCGATAGCATCACAAATATCTTGGATATCGCGCTTAAGAGCTTCACGGTCTTCCCAAGAGCCAGTTAATTTTAATTGATGTGTAGCAAGTGTAAAATTAGCTGTTTCTACCACATCCATTTTACGGATACGATCTTCGATTTTTGCTGCGCAGTTCGCACAGTTCAAATCCTTTAGAAGTAATGTTTCTTCCATGATATCTCCTTTATCTATATTTGAAAGCACAGAAAGCTTTCATCCTATATGAATTAAAATAACATATGAATGTTCGTTCATATGTTATTTTAATAGAATCTATACTATATGTCAAGAAAAATTATCAAAATTAATAAGACATAAAACAGCCCATACGTATCACCTATACGCATGGGCTAATTCTATATTTTTACATTATAGTATTTACTATTTTCATTCATAAAGATTGATTTCTTTTATATCTTTAAAGGTAATGACAATCCCCTCTATAGACATAGTATGGGCCGTCTTATTTATCATCTCTATGGCGCCCACCAACTCCGTATAACAATGACCGTTGTAATATAGGACTCGCACAAAATTCCCGTCTGTCAATGATTGGATTGTACGATTTAGTTCCTCTAGTTGATCATCAGATAGCTCTACACGAGACTCCTTAGGCCGTGCTACGGCGGCCAGCAAGGTTTCAAATCCCTTTAACGCCGCAAAGGGCATAAATTGTTTAGCCCGTTGCAAACGCGACATCCGATGTTTCATGAATGCATACCTTCCCTCACGCAATACATCAATTCCTATTATAAAATCTACTCTCCATTATGACCGCCTACCAATGTATTTCTAAACTGCATGGTCCCTTCTTCTTGCAAGCTAGATGCACGAAGGATAGCATTTTTACCAAAACGGCCTTTAATATTCAGCATGGTTTTCTGTATATGTTCCTCTTGCTCTGCCGCCTCCGTTAATGCATTACTAAACAGGTCTATTTCAGTCGGTACAGCGACCTTATTAACTAAATCTTCAAAGCTAACGGCAATACGTCGTATTAACTCATGAGGCCGTTTATATTTATCAAACAAGGCTAGTACCGCGGGACATAACTCTTGAAATGAGTCCGTATAATGTGCTAAAGTTCTGGATCCACCAGTGGACTTTACATCCTCTGCTGCATAGCCGATGTGAACATGAATACACTTTGTAACTGCCTTAATCTGTAACAGTTCAAGGACTAAGGACTCTACCATTTCACGCATGGGCAATCGTGCCTCATCAGCCGTATAATTGCGCAATAGAATTTGGCTTTGTGAAAGAGAATGCTTAGATGGTCTATAGGCGTGAATATCGGCAATGGTACAGCTTTCACGGCCCCACGCATGATCGATTAACAGCTCTGCGTTCACACCGAATTCCTTATATAATTTATGTTCCGGTACTTGGGTGATGCCATGCAAGTCAAAGACACCAAATTTACGCAAACGATTGGCGATACCGCTACCGATTTGCCAAATATCTGTAATCGGCTGATGATGCCAAATTTGCGCTTTAAAGAGGCTTTCATCAAGATACCCTATAAAATCCTGCGCATGCTTCGCCAGTATATCGAGGGCAATTTTAGCGAGGAATAAGTTAGTCCCAATGCCAACAGTAGCGTAAATATGAGTAGCCTCGAGCACCGCATCAAGCAGGAGTTGAGCCAACTGACGAGGCGTTTTCTTGTACAAATTCGTATATGGCGTAATGTCTATAAAGTATTCATCAATAGAATACACATGAATATCTTCAGGGGATATGTAATTTAGTAGCGTTCCATAAATCTGCGCCGACGCCTGCATATACCGTTTCATATGAGGCTTTACCGTGATGTATTCAATATGTGAAGGAATTTGAAATAAGCGAGATCGATTTTTAACGCCTAGCTTTTTAAGCGCTGGAGAGATGGCCAATGTAATCGCTCCCTTGCCACGCGAATTGTCGGACACCACTAACGGTGTTGTAAAGGGATCCACACCCAAATCGGCACATTCTACAGATGCGAAAAAGCTCTTTAAATCAATACACATATACATCCGATCTGTATCAGCTGACCCCATACCAACACCTCCTTAAAACGCTAATGTATCGACTTTCACAAAAATTAGTATTTCCATAATTTCTATCATTAGTATAACAAAAATACGCAATATTTTCAAACGTATGTTTGTTATTTTGTGGATAATTTTAACTATAAAAAAGGTATCTATCATTAGACATATTTCTAATAATAGATACCTTTGTGCTTTGAATTTTTTAATTCTAAGTATATAACACAACGACAGATTACATTTATTGTTCCGGTCCAACCCGATTTTCGTCTACCGTATCTAAGAATCGTGTTAACTCGCCAATAAATAGAAGTTTTACACTACCCACTGCACCATTACGGTGTTTACGGATAAGAACCTCTGCCTTATCACCCATTTCAGAGTTTTCATCGTAATATTTATCGCGATACAAGAAGATAACGATATCCGCATCTTGTTCAAGGGAACCAGATTCACGAAGGTCAGATAATACCGGACGCTTGTCTGGGCGGCTTTCAACACTACGAGACAACTGAGACAAAGCAATAACAGGCACATTAAATTCACGAGCAATCAGTTTTAGATTACGAGAGATTTCAGATACCTCTTGTTGTCGATTTTCGCTGCCCTTACCGGAGCTACGTCCCTGCATAAGCTGAATATAATCGACGATGATAAGATCAAGGCCATGTTCTACCTTGAGGCGGCGCAACTTAGCACGCATATCCTGCACCGTAAGGCCCGGTGTATCATCAATAAACAGGTTAGCTTGACTCATCTCATCCGCTGCAGCCATCACCTTCCCCCAATCATTAGGGTCCATGTCAGCCTTGCGCAACTTATCTGATTCAATACCGGCCACGGAGGACAAAATACGTCCTACTAACTGTTCCTTGGACATTTCTAGGGAGAAGAATGCTACGGTCCGCTTAATCCCCATCGCTACATTTTGAGCAATGTTCAATGTGAAAGCCGTCTTACCCATCGCCGGACGAGCCGCTACGAGAATAAGATCTGATCGTTGTAAACCATTCAACATGAAGTCTAAATCTCTAAATCCAGTTGGTACACCTGTAATAGAACCCTTATGTTGTTGCAGTTTACTAAGTCTGTCAATATTCGTAAGAACTACATCACCAATGGGAGAAAATGTCGATTCTGATTGTGTTTGACCGCCTACATCAAGAACGAGTTGTTCCGCCTTATTCATAATGACGGATGGCTCATCCTCGCCAGCATAAGTCATACCGACAATCTTATTACCTGCATCTATGAGACGGCGCATTTGCGCTTTTTCTACAATAATGCGCGCATGCTCTTCAATATTATAGCCTGTCGCTTCATTCGCAAGAGATGTAATATAAGCAATGCCACCTACGGTATCCAATTTTTTACGTCGTTCTAGTTCTTCACTTAACGTAATAAAATCTACCGTCTTGTTGCTTTTTACAAGATTTAAAATAGCATCATAAATGATCCGATGCGTATCACGATAAAAATCATTACGATCTACGATACTTGTTACCAGATCAACGGCTTCGCCAGATGATGAGCCATCGGTTAGCAACGCCCCTAATACGGCCTTTTCCGCGTCCTCATTATGCGGTGGTATGCGTACGTCCATGTCATTCTCCCCTTAACTAGAATATGAATATCTTCCCTATGAAAGCGTGCGTCACGCCTCTTCTATGCACAAAAAGAATCACCACACTCTGTGAGCATGGTGATTCGAAAATTATTCAGCGACTACGTTAACCTTGATAGTGCTCGTAATTTCTGGATGTACACGAACCACTACATCATGAACACCTAATGTTTTCAACGGTTCTTTAATTTCAATTTTCTTTTTGTCGATATCTACCTTGTATTGAGCTTTCGCTGCATCGGAAATATCTTTAGCAGTAACAGAACCGAACACGCGGCCTTCTTCACCCATGCGAACCTTAACAGTAACTTCAACCTTAGTCAATTGAGCTGCTAAGATTTTAGCTTCATCATTTGCTACTGCTTTGTTATGTGCAATGGATTCTTGTTTTTGACGTGCATTGTTTACATTCGTAGCTGTACCTTCAAGACCAAGGCCTTTTTTAATCAATACATTACGACCATATGCGTCACTTACTTCAACGATTTCGCCTTTTTTACCAACTTTTTTTACATCTTCTAACAATACTACTTTCATTATTATGCCTCCTCTTTTTCAGCGGAATGAAGGGCTTCTAGCGCTTTATCTAGAATAGCCGCCTTCCCTTCCTCTATCGTCATACCTTGTAGTTGGGCACCAGCCACTGTTCTGTGACCACCACCACCTAAGGATTCCATTACAACCTGTACATTTACCTTGCCTTTGGATCGAGCGCTAACGCCGATGCCACCGTCATTGAGGGGATAAAGTACAAAGGCTGCTTCAATATCTTCATTACTGATGAGCATATCCGCACTTTGTGCAGCCAATGCCATCATATCCTTCAAACCTTCAGGTGCTACAGAAATAGCAATCCCTTCAGTACGACTGGCTTCAAATACCATTTTAGCACGCAATTGGATAGAATCGAAGGTTTCAATAAATAATTGTTTAACCTTTTCAATATCCGCCCCTGCACGGCGCAAGAACGCTGCCGCCTCAAAGGTACGTGCCCCCGTTTGTTGAACGAAATTCTTCGTATCTAGAACGATGCCTGCGTAAATGCCTGTGGCTTCCGCTTTTGAAAGTTTCACAGGAACTCCTGCATATTGTACAAGTTCTGTTACGAGCTCACTCGTAGATGATGCAGCTGGTTCTAAATACGTAAGCAATGGATTTTCAATAAAATCTGCTGCTCGACGATGATGATCGATGACAATGCGTCGCTCAGATACTTCAAGAGCCTCTGGCGCTGCTACCATCGGTGTTCTATGCGTGTCACAAACGATGGCCAATGTATTCGCATCAGCCCACAATTTTGCTTCTGCAGGCGTTAAGATATGAGTTTTCCAAAATTCGTCTTCCACAAGAACATGTACCATTTTATCAATGGCATTTGTTTCTTTTGAAAGTACTAATCGCACCTCTTTACCAAGAGTACGTGCAATTGATACGACGCCAATAGCACCGCCTAATGCATCATAGTCCTCACGTTGATGACCCATAACAAGGATTTTATCAGAATCATTCATCAATTCATGAATGGCTTGACTAACCACACGAGCACGAACGCGCGTATTTTTTTCAACACCTGCTGTATTGCCTCCGAAGAAGCGGGTGCTTTCACCATCCATAATGCAAACCTGATCACCACCGCGCCCTAAGGCAATATCGAGAGCTGCGCGAGCACGTTCGGACACATCTTTAACAGAGCCTGCATTTTCGCCAATCCCGATACTAATCGTAGCAGGCACTTGACGAGGAGAAGGCAATTTACGGATGCGCTCAAGCACATTAAAGCCGTTATTTTCCATGTCTTGCAAAGCGCCCCGAGAAATAGCAAATGTGTACATATCATCTTGGAAGTTTCGAATAAAACCTTCGTGTTTATCGATTTCGTCAACGACGATATTATTGATTTCAGCCCATAGATTTGTATATTCTCTATCGCTGAGGCCCTTCGTTAATTCTTCGATATTATCAATTTGAATCATGCCCCATACAGGCTGTTCTTCTTGCGCCTTAATACGTTCCTTTTCAATGGCTGTAATATCCTTAAAATACAAGGCCATAACCGCATGTTCCGTTAATTCATCATTAGGATCTGCATCAGGTCTTGTATCGCGAGGGTCGATAAACTTGTACACCACTTGGAAATAGCGATCCCCGTATTGCTCTTTCAAGAACCCCGATTTGCCCCAAATCTTATCAATTCTAAATCCAGGAATCAAAGCGGACATTTTTTGCAATTTATTCCAGTCCACCGGAACCCAATCGGCAAATACACTATTATTCCATACCAATGTACCTTGCTTATTGACAAGTACAATAGCAGTCGGTAAGTTTTGTAATGCAAAGTTAGCCGCCTGCGTCACATTCTTCATCATAGCACCAAATTGTTCGCGTGCTAAGCGACGACGATTGTGGATGGTATTGTAATTAATCAAGTATACAGCAACCACCACGATGAGTGACAATATGGCTAATAGCCAATTTAAATAAGCGATGATTAAGATTAATAGAACGATGACACCAATAAAGGTCCATTCCATTGCTTCCCATCTTCGTTGAAAGGATTTCATAGCAACCTCCTTTCTATTAATAACCTCGTTGATTGAAACGAGATCGTAAATCTAAAAACATATCCATAACACCAAACGTTACTAGAGATATTGGCATCATGACATATAAAAGAGCTATAATAACAATTTTTAATACCCTTGATACACCATAACCTTCTAAAACGCCAAGCAAAGAAGCGATACCGTTAAGGCCACAAGCAAAGGCGCCAAATAAAGCAATGTTCATACCAACAGTTGTAAGCAGCTCATTATTGATACCAACAAAGGATGAGCCATAAATAATAATAAGACCTATAGCCAATACACCAGCCGTCCAAACAGGTATTTGCCAGGATGAAATGGCAGGCAATGGTTGTACAGGATTATTAGTACGTTTTGCAATATATGCTGTAAATCGTGCCAAGATATAGGACGTAACAGCAAACGCACAAAATGCATAAGTGATAAGCATCCTTTTAATCTGTACTAAGCTCGCTTGTATTTGTTGTATATAAAGCTCGGTCTGTTCTGGTGGCAGCGATTGTTGTTTCACTGTGTCTATAAATGTATTTTGTACTTCATCACCAATATTTTGAATGGATGTCTGTAAATCAACGGACATTATCGACATTGATGCTAAGAGCGTAATAATAGTAGTCACCGCTAATGCTAGTGTAGGCACCAAGATCAATTTTAAAGGGGACCAACGTTTACGAAAACCGAGTCCAATAAAAATGCTTGGTACTGCATACATCAGGATTGTTCCTACAGCGGTCAATGGTCCCAATAAAATGGAAACAATAACAAAGGCTACTACAGCTGCTGAGCAACTATAACGAACGCCCCTCCTGATACCTACTGTAGCAATCGCCGCAGGAGCTACGATAGTAGCCAACAAAGATAAAACAGGAATACTAGCGCCTATAACGGTTAATGCAACTACGATGGCCGCTAAAAACGCCGTTTCCACCATAGCTCTTGTATTTGTTTGTTTCATAATACTCCATTCAACACTAAAAGGATACCAGTTATCTTTTAATTATAGCAGTTTAATGAAGTAACTTCAAATACCCTATATAGTAGATAACTACAGCAACTACGCTACTTATGGTGTCTCAAAATAATAAAGATATCCCCCTCAAGACTGTTCGCCATGTAATCACGGCATTCTGCTTGAGAGGGATATTTTATTTAGTGTACGTCTTGGATGATTGGTAAAATCATAGGTCTACGACGTGTTTTGTCATAGAAGAATTTACCCAATGCATCGCGCACGTTTTGTTTAATTGTAGTCCAGTCCTTGATACGTTGTGCTTCACAATCATCTAATACTTGATGAACGCGACGTTCTGCTTCAAGCATAAGTTCTTCTGCATCACGTACATATACGAAGCCACGAGATACAAGATCTGGGCCTGCAATGATGGTACCGGAAGCAGTATCCATGGCCATAACAACGATAACCATGCCTTCTTGTGCCAATTGTTGACGATCGCGAATAACGATATTACCAACATCGCCAACACCAAGACCATCAACGAAGATAGCACCCGCTTGTACACGGCCACCTTTACGGCCACCGTCTTTATCAAATTCAAAGATTTGACCATTATCGCCGATGAGGACCTTCTTAGGGTCTACGCCCATAGCCACACCAAGTTCACCATGACGACGTAACATACGGTACTCACCATGAACCGGGATAAAGTATTCTGGACGCACAAGGTTGAGCATTGTTTTAAGCTCTTCTTGGCTCGCATGACCAGATACGTGGATGCCACGATCTTTGCCATATACAACATGGCAACCTAGACGAAGTAAGTTATCGATAGTTCTACCAACAGCACCTTCATTGCCTGGAATTGGTGTAGCAGAGATAATAACAGTATCATTTGGTGCCAATTCTACAGTGCGGTGGTTGCTTGTAGCCATACGGGATAAGCCCGCCATCGGTTCACCTTGAGAACCAGTTGTTAAAATCATGATTTGGTCATCTGTATAGTTGTGCATTACATCTACGTCGATAATCGTATTTGGTGGAATATTCAAATAACCGCGTTCTTGTGCGATTTCTGTAACATTTACCATGCTGCGACCCATAACGACAACCTTACGGTTGAACATAACCGCCGCATCGATTGCTTGTTGGATACGAGATACGTTAGATGCGAATGTAGCCAATACAACGCGGCCTTTTGCAGCACCTACAGCTTGTTTAATAGCAGGTCCAACGGAGCTTTCAGAACCAGTAAAACCAGGTTTTTCTACATTTGTAGAATCGGACATCAATGCTAGTACGCCCTTGTTGCCAAGTTCTGCAAATTTATGAATATCCATCAATTTGCCATCAACTGGTGTTTGGTCGATTTTAAAGTCCCCTGTATGAAGTACAGTACCGATAGGTGTATCGAAGTACACCGCAACGGAATCAGGAATGGAGTGATTAGTTTGGATAAAACCAACCTTCACTTGACCGATTTGCACTTCATCGCCTGCTGCAATCGTGCGAAGGCATTTTGGAGATACTTTATGCTCTTTAAACTTACCTTCAATCAAGCCACAAACAAGATTTGTAGCATATACAGGGCAGTTAATTTCCTTCATAAGGTACGCTAAGGAACCAATATGGTCCTCGTGACCATGGGTAATAACGACTGCTTTCACGCGGTCCTTATTCTCAATGATATAGCTCATATCAGGAATAACGATATCTACGCCAAGCATATCTTCACTAGGGAACGCAAGACCTGCATCAAGAACGATGATTTCATCCTCGTATTGAAAAATGGTCATATTTTTACCGATTTCACCAAGGCCACCAAGAGGGATAATTTGAAATTTACCCTTATTGGAGCCCGATGGTTGACGACCAATTAAATCGGATTGAACCTCTTGGTTGCGAGTTATCGGCCGATTGTTAGTGCGCGTACGACGGTTGTTAGTATTTTCATTACGATTATTATCATTCGTATTACGTGTACGCGTATTACGTGTATTTCTTATATTACGAGTATTCTCGCCATTTCGTTCAGTACGATGTGTATTTTCACCGCTTCGAGTTGTACGGGTTTGACGAGGTTGGCGAGGTTTACGTTCTGTACCTTGTTGTTCGCCTTGCTCTGCTGTTGGACGTTGACGACGTGTATTTGGTCTTGTATGTGTCGTGCGTCGTTGGCGGCCTTCGCCATTTTGACTAGCTTCGTCTGTATGACGGCGTTCACCAGTGCGACGACCTTCTGTATTGCGGTGTTCTCCCGCAGGTCGACGTGTATTGGTGCGACGGCGCGTTGTTTTTTGCTCACCTTGAGCAGACGGAGCCGTCTCTACTGCAGTCACTTGTGCAGTATGTTGATTATCTGTTGTATTCACAGTTCCTCCTAAAATTTTGTTCATTAATTTGTTTAACATATATTTTCACCTATCATTAAAATTTGATCTTTACAGAGGAACGGACAAACGAAAAAGGCGCTATCCAGCAGCGTCTTTCAAATAGGCGCAAAAATAGCGCAACCAATTGTTACCGTTCAAGTCCTTTTGTCCATTCGCCTCGTGCAAATGAGTATAGTGTACCATTAAACGCGTCAGCCGCGACGTTACGTTCTCTTCGTTACCGTTTAATGTTCATTATAATCCGATCGTTCTGATGAAAGCCTCGCTTTCATACGTTGTCATTATTATAACATAAAAATAGCGTTAACAAAAGAGGCCCCTTACGTTAACGCTATTTCATTAAGCTTGTACGGATTTATCTAATAACCGTACAAAATCTAGCCGTGTTTATATATCATATTTATTTATCATCATCAGGCAAATGTTTGTAAAAAGCTTCAATATGCCAAGCACCATTTTCTTCAATAAGAGAAATATATCGCTTCATTGGTTTAGCCTCTACCATGCCTTCGCCAGCCTTTGTAATTTGTAAATCTGCTTCAAATACAATACGCTTTAAACTGCCTGAACGACTCAACCGTGCCACATCCAAAGTAACCATATCCACTTTTGCACCTTGCTGCATAGATATGAGCCATTTTTGCTTTTCTACCGGATTAGCCCTAACTTGGTTCATCACATACGTGAAAGCCTTATCATAGTCCTTATTATTTACTGCATCAAAATAGCCTTGTACTGATGCACGAGCGGCATCTTCACTACCTTCGCCAACAATGGCATTTGTAAACCACCCGGAAGGGAATACTTCATTTTCTGGTCCCATAGTTCGTAAAGAAAATCCAAATACGCATAATATAGTTACAAGAACAACAATTAAAACTCTCGTTGTTAACTATTTTAAGTATGTATCTATAGCCTCCGCAAAGCCTTGTCGATATAGATTGGCGCCACCGTTTGCAGGATGGCGTAAGCCGATAGCAGACAGACCAAATTTGCCCATCGTATCAGCAGACTTTTGCCCTACAGCGAGCACAAGAGGTTCTACGCCACCTAATTCTATATGTAAATCTAACAAGCGTTTTGTATATTCCCAACCTAATTGTTGCTCTTTATCCGTAGGCGTGCGATTCGTCAATGGATTTCCATCCTTATGAGGATGGAAGGGGAATATATTCCACAACAACGTATCATACGGATCTATCCCCTTTTCAACGATAGCACTCCACACCACCGTATCAGTTGGTTCGTTAAAACCGTCCTTCTGCTGTGTTCCTTTTAATAAAGAGCCAGTAGGCGAACTAGTGCGTTCCAACCGAATCGGCGTTATATCCTTCGCACGAATGGTTTTGTGCTTATCTAATAGCATTCTTTCACAAGTAATAGCAATGCCACTAAAATGTCCGCCTTGATATCCTACTGCCTCAGCCACTACAAAGACCTTAGCTCGACCTAAGCGCGGTAATAAATAGGCTACCAAATTATCTCGACGCACTTGGGCCGCATCAAAACCATCTGTAACAATCTCTAAATCACGATTTACCTCACCCCAAGGATTATGGACGAGGCCACCTTGATACCGAGCGAGCCAATCTACAAAATCGTGCACCTTCGCCACACGCTCCGCATCAAAGGTTGCTATATATTCATCAAAAGACAAGGTCTTCTCTAACTCAAATAAAGACATACAGCCTCCAATTTAAATTTTATAGGTAATAAATAATATATATCTACTATACATGATAATGACACGAATTGCATAAGAAATATAAAAATACCCAAGCATAGAAATTCTTGGGTACTTCTTTTGGAACATATACAACTAAATATAGAACTCGATTTTGTCTTCTTTTGCCAATTGGAATTGTTCAAAGATATGGTTTCGAATATTAACAAAGGATGCCGATGTGCGGTCCGTTCTATCGATGATATTTACAGGGATGATAGTTTGTACACGTCCTGGATTTGCCGCTAGTACTACAACGCGGTCTGCTAAAACTACGGCCTCTTCAATATCGTGGGTAACGAATACCACAGTTTTACCTTCTTCGCGACAGATGCGAGAGATTTCGTCTTGTAAGTTGATACGTGTTAATGCATCGAGGGCACCTAGCGGTTCGTCCATGAAGATAATATCCGGATCTACAGCTAGTGCACGGGCAATGGATACACGTTGTTGCATCCCCCCAGATAATTCTGCAGGGTAGCGATTGCGAGCATGATCGAGGCCTACCATCTTAACGTATTTATCGATAATAGTAGGGCGTTCCTCTTTGGGTACCTTTTTACTTTCAAGGCCTAGTTCAATATTACTTTCTACCGTACGCCATGGCAACAAGCCATAGTTTTGAAATACCGTTACGTATCTGAGTTGAGGTGCTTTCACCTCTTCGCCGTCGATAGTAATAGAACCAGATGTAACGAGCTCAAAGCCCGCCATTGCATTTAATAGTGTACTTTTACCAGACCCAGAAGGGCCTAAGAGGCAAATAAACTCGCCCTTTTCAATGTCTAAGTTAATATCTTCAAGAATGGTGAGTGGTTCCCCATCTTTCATAAATTCCTTGTGTGCATTGCGCACCAAAATGTAACCCATGAGGCCACCTCCTATTTCTCAATACCCCAACGTTTGTAAATCCATTTTTCGATGAGGGATACACCCCAATCGAGTAAAAGCCCAACAAAACCGATGGTCAAGATGGCTACCATCAATAGGTCGTTACGCAAATTATTTCTCATATCGATGATGAGGAAGCCTAGACCTGTTTGAGAACCTACCATTTCACCGGTTACAAGGAAGATCCACGCCGTACCAAGGACGATGTGAAGACCAGATGCGATGCCAGGAAATACAGCAGGCAACGCAATTTTAAATAACAGTTCTGGCTGTCTGATGCCAAAGTTGCGCGCCACCTTGATATATACAGGATCGATATTTTGGATGGCAGACACCGTGGACAATAGCACCGGGAAGAACGCGGCAATGAAAATAATAACAATGGCTGGCGCTTGACCAATACCAAAGAAGAGAACGATAAATGGCAACCACGCCACAGGAGAAATTGGTCGAATCACTTGGACGATAGGGTTGATGTAGTTCCAAATTCCTTTATACCAACCCAAGATTAGGCCAAGGAATACACCTGCTACGACAGAAATGATATAGCCGATAAAGAAGCGTACTAAACTGTCTGCAATATCTTTAAAGAGAACCCCATCTCCAATAAGTTCTCCAAAGCCAAGTAATACCTTATATGGCGTCGGCAATAAAGCTTCGTTAAATCCGCCGAGGCGAACGATTAACTCCCAAATCAGCCAGACTGCAATAAATGCGCCCGGCACATATGTATATTTCTTCATGGTCCCCTCCTATGGTAACAATGATGTATCTACAAACTCTGAATAGGTCGGCACGTTTTTGATTAAATCAATATGTGTCATGTGATACACGAGCGCATTATAACGGTCCTCTGTAAGGGCTAAATCTCCAAACCCAATCACTTTGAGGGAACGTTCAATGACAGGATCCTTAAACTTCATATACTTTAAGGAAATCTCTTTTTGTGCCTCTGGATGCTCATCTAGGTATTTACCTGCATCAAGATAGGCCTTGGTGAAAGCTTTCGCTATATCGTGGTGTTCATCCACAAATTTTCCATTAAACACGAGGGCACAGCAAATATTGTCGTGCCAGAGGTGGTCAGGGTCTTCAAAGACCTTACCTATCCCCATTTCCAATGCGAGAGAACCAAAAGGTTCTGCTACACTATAGCCTGCAATTTGACCTACCGCCAAAGCAGATGGCATTTCAGGAGGGCTCATCTCTACGATTTGTACATCTTTTTCACTAAGACCAGCCCGTTCAAGCATAAGATCTACGAGGATTTTTTGTGTGGATTGTTTATGAGGGATAGCAAAGGATTTACCTTTTAAGTCTTGCACAGAATTAATATCATTGTTGACGATGATGATATTACCTTCTGTATGACCAAGTGCGGCAGCACGCACATCAATGCCTTGTTCACGGGCCTTTACACCAAGCTCAACAAGACCTGCTGCTGCATCTACCTTACCTGTATTCAAGGCATCCATAAGCTCTGGCCAAGATCCATACTTAACAAGTTCCACATGAACCGGACCATCTGGAGTTTCCAGTTCTTTCGTAGCAAATACCGGTAATGCATGCGTAATTGGTAAATAGGCTACGCGTACAATCTTTAATTTTTGAGCCGTCTTTGGTTTATGGTGTTCATGATAGCCATAGGCTATACCACCGATAACCAAGAGGACCACCGCAATGATTAGATACCAAGTTTTCTTCATATCTTCCCCTCTTTCTGCCTCACAACAAGGGACGTTTTTGACACATGTCATTTCCGCACTTTTCTAAAACCTAGATGAAATAAGGTTTCAGAACACCTCGTTCTAAAAAAATTATATAACCTACTATATCAATATGTTTTTAATATGTCAATAATACATATTACTACAATAGGTTTTAATCTCAAAAATGTATACATAGTAATTAGGACATAATATATACATTAATTGTCTTGATTATATACACAAAAAAGCACCAACCGCATTGAGCGGTTGATGCTACTTTCACAAACAAAATTTACAATATATTATTCTTCAATATAAGCTTGTCGTTTATTCAAAATATAGATCTCAGAGCTACCAGTCTCACTGTACTCACCAACATACGGTGCAATACTAGACTGTTTAAAGTGGTTAATTTCGCCCTTTGGAACGATGACCATGATTTGCTTACCTTCAGCCAAACGCTTGATAAACTCGTCCTCCGTCACTTGTTCCATAAGGTATTTCTTATCCCATTCAGCACTACGATGTTTTAATTTATCCTTGTCATCCCAACGACTGCTGTCACCCTTGATACGAATGACCTCATGTCCTGTATAGTATACGACAGATGTACTATACCCATTGTAATAATACACATCACCATTATACTTATCTACAACAGGGATAAGATTGATAGAACTACGTTGCTTAACAAGAGGCACCAAGCCTTCGAATACCACAATCGAGGAAATGAGCATCGTACCGATTACGACAATGCTCAACAAACGATAACGTTGGCGAGTCCACCAGAACCAGAACAACCCCAACAAGGATACGCCTGCAAAAACATAGAGCAACCCATAATAGCCCCAAGGAGCAAAGAAGGAAGCCACAACATAAGCACCCCATAATAGGAGGGTTGGACCTACTACAATCCACGGGACATAACGAGGGCGCCCAGGACGCAGTGCTTTCATAGCTCCTAATGTACCAAGAATACTGAAAGGCACAAGGCTAATAAATGTATATAGAGGATACTTAGTAGCCATCAAGGAATAGAATAGAACAGTACCCACGCCCCAACACATACAATATATATACCACTTATGGCGTTGTTTAAAGCCCGTTATCATTCCATAAATGACAGCGCCAGTCCACGGTAAAGAGGCCCCTAAGAAGATAGCGATATAATACCACCACACATTATCTTCCGGATGTTCAGACTGAGTCGCACGTGTCACATTATTAAGGCCTAAGAATCCATCCAAAAAGGCTTGTCCATGGGCACTATACATATAGACATACCAAGGCATGGCAACGATAAGAAAGGCCAGAATCCCCTTCCAATCAAAGAGACGGAACAGCATTTGTTTTGAGCGGCAAAGCGCAACGTAAACAAGCAAAATCAAGCCCGGCAAAACGAGCGCCACAGGCCCCTTTGTCAAAACGCCTAATCCGGAAAATACGTAAGCTACGATCATAGCCGTACTGGAATTTTCATTCAACCCTTTGTATGCATACATCATAACCATCAATGTCGTATATAACAATACCATATCGGTGATAACACCATGAGCGACAGCCCAGAACATAAGAGATGTACCAAGAATAGAGGAGCCTACCAAACCAGCGAGCCACCGTCGACTGAAAGTCCGTAAAGATTGGAACATGGCAGCTACTGACAAGGCACCAAATATAGCGCTTGGTAAACGAACAACCCAGTCGGCAATGCCAAAGATTTTAAAAGCTAATGCAATCAGCCAATATATCATAATCGGCTTGTCATACCAATATGTCCCATAAATCTGTGGCGATAACCAATTGCCAGACAGCACCATTTCCTTAGCAGTTAACGCATAATTCGATTCTACTGGATCGGTTACAGGTAGTATATTATTAGCTACCATAAAGAATACCAACCAAACAACAAACAACACAGGCGTCAAACGAGATAATTTCATTGTGACCTCCTTATGATTTACGGTGATTCTTATAGTATTTAAATCCAAGCACGGCAGCCACAACGGCAAAGACAACAATCACAACTAGCAAAAACTCATGATTATACTGAATAAGATCTTTCCAGTTTTCCCCAAGCACTTTTCCTAAATATACGAGTAAAATCGTCCAAGGAATAGTACCGAACACAGTCCAAACGATAAAGTGCCACAATGGATAGCGCGCCATACCAGCCGGAAAGGAAATAAATGTACGAACACCAGGTAATAAGCGACCAAAGAATATAGCTGCACCACCGTATTTATTAAACATCTTTTCAGCAAGTTCAAATTTATGCTCATTAAAGAATACATATTTACCGTATTTCAATAATAATGGACGACCGCCATATTCCCCCATCCAATACGATAAAATAGATCCAACGATACCAGCTAATGTACCAACGACCATTGTCGTATGCAAATCAAATATCCCTTGAGCAATCAAATAACCTGCAAATCCAAGCACAATTTCACTAGGAATTGGCACATTTGCATTCTCTAGAACCATCGCAATAAACATAGCTACATAGCCATATGTTTCCATGAATGAAATAATATATTCCACTTATTATACCTCGTCATAACTCCCCTATACTGGACTTATGATTTTCTAATGCTAACTGATGCTGGTGAAAATATCACCGTGTATACAATCTATTTTACCATAATAAAATGACCCTCACCATACTGGAGGGTCATTTGCGGTATTCTTAGTATTCTGTTTTTGCAAGAATTAACTAGTCATACACAGTTATTCTATTTTTAGTCCTTGTATAAAATCAAAGGATTTTACGGCTGCTTCTGTATCTACAAAATGGAACGGTTCCAATAAACGGCAGAATTTAAATAGATAGTCTCGTTTGCGTAAAACTTCTTTCACATGAAGAACGGTTTCTCGTGCACAACGGGCAGAGCTATAGCCATTCATAGCCGCATATAGATAGGTATTAGGCAAATCACCTTCACGGATATAGCTGTGGATGAAAATAAGTAAGTCCCATCCAGCAGGCGTGAATTCTGGCCAGCGGCGTGCGTTTTCCCAATCGAGGAGCATCACGCTATCCGCATCTGGATCATATACAATATCACGCAACGCAGGACGGCCATGAGCGATACCGTAATCGTGGAGCATGCCGAGAGCTTTACCAAAAGCATAAAAAATATGAACAGCCATATCTTCTAGGGAACTATCTTCTGGATGCTCCTGCGGTAAATGGCCATAGTAGGTCAAGTTCTTACCATAATTCGGTGTCACGAAATAATTTTCTCGAAAGCCTACAATTTCCGGAGCTAATGGTAATTGTGTACGCACAAAGTTCATCATATAAAACTCATGATCAAAGGATGCACGAGGGGATGGTTTAATCCATGATGACCGGTTATTACCTACAGCACGTTTTACAAAATACTCATTGCCTTGAAAAGTGACTGGGAATACGCGTCCCAATTCTTCGTCATTCAATTTATGGTCTATATATTCTAATAAGGCTTCGTTCATGAGACCTCCTTATGTCATCAATGCTCTTACCTATCTATTATATAATAAACACCATATATGTATCAAATAAAGACCCCCTAGCCAAGGCCAGGGGGTCTTTACGGTAATTATGATAATAGGTTTAATTTAGATTTTATAAGCCAACTGAGGCACTCTAAATTAAAACGAATTAACCTACAAATTTTGTCACTGCTGCAGTATCAGTTAAGTGACGTTTAGGCATGCCCATTTCTTCAGGAGTAATGCCAAGAGCAAGACCTACTAATTGGGACATATGCAAGATTGGCATATCTTTGCCACCGCCAACAACTTCTTTTGCTTCTTTTTGGAACATATCAAGTTGCATTTGGCAAAGTGGGCAAGGAGTTACTACGCAATCTGCGCCTTCTGTAGCTGCATCTTTGTTGATGGAGCCAGTCATTTGCATTACGGAGTCATGTGCAGGGTATACAGCATGGAAACCGCAGCAATCAAGTTTACGGGAGAAGTCGATTGGTGTAGCACCGA
>ERZ773035.285-NODE-285-length-42622-cov-7.885686_pt1 | contig 42622 bp, 49 predicted proteins | sample MGYA00511487_ERZ773035 | MGnify/ENA primary metagenome ERZ773035 (study PRJEB29015, sample SAMEA2737985) | human oral metagenome | biome: human oral; feature: human-associated habitat; material: dental | place: China | collected 2024 ... | reverse complement strand
CACTACTGGATGGGCCAGGCAACCTCTGGAGCAAACTTGATCGAATTGTTGCCGGTGTAGATTCGCTCCTACTTCGTCGGGGAAACGCATCTGTCCATTTAGCTTGCGCACAAAATCTTCCATTCCGGGACTCAACATTCGACGCAATCGTCACCGATCCCCCTTACTACGACAACATCTACTACAACGTCTTAGCCGATTTCTTCTACTCCTGGAAGCGAATACTCTTGGAGCGTATTGATCCAGATCTCTTTTCTGCACCAGGAACGGCCAACTTTGGTCAGCGAGAACTCGTTGCCTCAAAGATCCGATCCGGAGGAGCCAAAGAAGCGCATAAAGATTACTGTGAACGGCTCGCTATTGCATTGGATGAAGCCGCAAGGGTTCTTACGGACGATGGAGTCCTTACATTCGTCTATGCACATGCGTCTGTGGGAGGTTGGATGGCGCTCATTCATGCCTTCCGGAGCGCGCGTTTGCTAGTAACAAGCGCTCAGCCACTAAGCATTGAGCGTAAAGCTCGTCCACGCGCAATGACGTCGGAAGCGATTAATACGTGCATAGCGTTCGTGGCTCGAAAATTTTCGCAAAAGAAGTCAATACTCGACGCAGAGCACCTACTTCAAGACTTTCGCGCTATAGTGGCGGGCGGCTTTGCAGATGGACTGGAAAGTGCCGGCTGGAGTGCTGGCGATGCGGCAATCGCGCTCTTTGCACAGGGCGTTGGCTTACTGGCTGGTCTTTCTCCCGCAGCTGGGCACGATGATTCCGCTATTCTTCAAGAGATGGAAACAGAAGTCCGGAAGCGATATCCGGATTTTCGAGTGAAGAGACGTGCCTCCCTCTAATACCATCTATCCAATCCCCCAATAGGCTACGCGAGTAACATAGCTTTAAAAGGGCTGTTGTTGCACTGCGATCCCTTAAGCACTTGATTACCGAACAACACCGAAGATCAGACTTGAAAGCGATTTACCTGTAAATTAGTTTTTGTCTTCCTCTTGCATGACTATATACGACTCCAAATGATCCCGAAATTTGTGAATACAGGATAGCTGTTTCGATACAGAAAGGGTTTTCAGTTTACACCGAGCTTCAATGAGCATTTCTCTAAGATCCTCCGCACTGGCATCAACTGGAATTTCCCTGCTGATTTCATCTCGAATGTCAGACAAGTGACACTTCACATCTTGAATGGTGTGAAACACCTTTTCCTGAATTACCGTCTGCGCGACACTTTTAAAATTATTCCATTCGGTTATATCGCCAAACAAATGGGTCAGCACCTTGAGCCAATATTTCGCCTTATTTCCATCCGATTTCTTAAGTTGAGCAGGAAAGAGATTGTCATAATTACAATAAAGATCAATCAGCTTTTGCTTGGTAACTCCAGAAAGAAGCACATAGGCAAGGTGCTCATAGAACAGGCAAACAATTGGTAGCTCTTTCTTCGTCAGATACAAGTAAAAATCGCTTCCACCAGACCAATCGTGCTGAGAAGGAAATGTAATGAGACCGCCAAGTTGCGTACGACTATCCGCGCAATATGCAGATAGCCATTTTGAAATATCACCCTCCTTTAATGCATCCTTGACGTTGGGTGCCTTTTGACTACGCCCTAGACGATAGGATTTCGCATCACAGACGATGATGTTTTCCGCATCCTTAATTGTTACATCTTCCTTGCTAGACTTCTGCTTAGGGAGCACCGTTTCATTAAAGCCAATTCTCCGTGCCCACTCCTCTACCAAAGCCTCCACTAATTTGGTATAGATTGTCTCTTCACTGGAGTCGTGATCGTATTCTTCTGGAATGTATCCAGAATGACAAAGAAGAAAGGCAAAATTCTGGTCATTGATTTTCTGCAGTGTCTTTTTGAGCTCGCAGACCAGCAGGTCGCTGTCGGGCGCACGACCTCCATTCCAATCGTGATTCTGAGCGATGAAATTTCGCAATAGGTCATAGCTTTCTTGCCGCTGGGCAACGTCACTTAGACCACTCCCGAAGATAGTTGTAATTGTTGTCATTAGATAATCTCGCTTAGCTCTGCTTAACTTTCACGCACATCGCCTGAAGTGTTTGATTGTACTGACCGATGTAGGGAAACACCATCATCTACATGCGCCCAGCACTGGCAGCGGTTCCCTGCTGCCCTGTCAGCGATAGACTTTGTAGCAGCCACGATTGCCCGACGGCGAGCCGCAAGAAATGGGAGCACCTTTCCCCCCCCCATCCGTCTTTGTTTATTTGTCTTTTTTCACCCCTGCCCACGCTTGAAGGGCCCTCAGCTGCTCGGCAGTCTCGTGGCAGGTCTGGTAGTTGGCGGTGACGGTTCCTGCGACAGTAGAGAGCGCAATGCCTGAGGCGGCCGCATCAGGATCTCCGGCGGGGGGTGGGCAGCTCGCCTGCGGCGGCAGCGTCGTGCAGGCGCACAAAGCCACGGTTGATAGTGCAAGCAGCATCGGCTTGAGCAGGGACATAGACGGGAACCTCCTTGATGATGGTGTCGCCCTTTTCGCGGACGAAGCGGACGCGGTCGACGTATTCGGTGACGACCTTGACGGTGGCTTGGGCCTGCCGCTCCCGGGCTGCTGCGGCTTGCAGTGCTTGCTGCTGGACGGCGGCATCCCATTGCGCTTGAACGTGCCCTGCACCCTTGATCCAGCCGAAGCCGATCAGGGCAGCGGCGAGAAGGACGAGGGCCAAGCAGCGATAGGGCCACGGAATCAGACTCATGGCGCCTCTCCGATGCACTGGCGGTACTCGGCCTCACGGCGTTTGACCAAGCCACCGCACAAGCGCCTGTTCTCCGGCAAGGCGCAGTCCTTGCCCTGGAAGAAGCGCCAGCGCAGCAGCTCAGCGCAGGCTCCCGCGTAGTCCTCGGCGTTGAGTCTTCTGACCAGCGTGGACTGGCAGAATGCGCGGCTGCCCACGTTGTAGGCGAAGGAAACGTAGGCGTCGTACTCGTGCTGGGCCAGCGGCACGGTCACGCAGTTTTTCAGGGCACCCTCGAACTGCTGTACATCTTTGAGTGCTCGCGCCAGCGCCTGAGGCGGCGTGGTGGTATCGCCCAGCTTCACGCCCGTGGTGGTGCCAAAGCCGATGGTGAGCACGTCACCCTTGACGGGGATCACTGCACGGTCGGTGTAGCCCTCGTGCAGCACGATGCCGACCAGTGCGGCCGCCGACAGCGCCAGCGCGGTCACGGAGCGGCGCACCGTAGGCGAAGTGCGGGCAGATGCTGGTTTGCTCATCGGTGCATCTCCGGTTGCGCCACCAGACGGGCGATGGCCGCCCCGATGCTGGCGCTGAAGGCCAGCAGCACAAACAGGCCACGCGGCAGCACGTCACTGAACAGCGGTACCACCACTTCTGCCGCCGTGAAGACAGCGGCCAGCAGCGAGAAACGAATGCTCCAGGCACGACGCAGCACGCGTCGCCAGTCATCGAGCAGGCAGATGCGACAGTTCATTGCGCACCTCCCATCAGCTTGAGTTTGATGGCCGCACCAAGCAGCAGCGCGGCCAAAATACCGGTGGTCACGACCTTGATGGCGGTCTGCCAAGCTGTGCGACGGGCATCGCGCCAGGCTTCCAGCAAGTCGCGCAGTTCGCGGATGTCCTTGGCAGCGTGGCCGTTCTCCAGTCCGAGATGGGCGAGACAACGCTCGGCACCGCGCTCTGCGGCGCGGTTGAGCAGCTCGTCGAAGTCCTCCTTGCGCAGAAGCAGCATGTTCTCCACAAGGGCGGAGGGTTGGTTTTCTTCGGTCATTGGCTTTCTCCAGAAAGACAAAACCCGCCCGATGCCGAAGCACCAAAGCGGGTTTCAGGGGGAACGAGGGTGGTTGAGGGAAAGACTCAGATGTCGATGATTTCCATCGGCAGCTCAGGTGCGACGCCCTCGATCACGTCGTCACGCACGAACACGGTTTCGCCCACGGTGGCATTGCCGCGCGCACGGATCAGGCCGCCACCGGGCAGCACCACCAGGGCCACGCCTGCACCAACTTCGATCACGGTGCCCGCTTGCAGCGGTGCGTCGGGCAGCAACTGCCGGAACTGCTGGTAGAGGTTATGCATGGCTCTGCACTCCCAGGGTCTGCCAAACCTCCGGCAAGCCTGCGTCGATGTGTGTCGAGCGCACGATGCCCATCCGGGCCACGCCGCCGTCTTGATAGGCCACAAAGGCTCCCGGTTCGATGATTCCGGTCTCCGGCAGCACCGGCAGGCGCAGCGTCACCTCGATCTGACGGCCTGTGTCGGACAGGATGGCCATGCCGCGCTGACGTGCCGCCGCCGCTTGGGTGATGAGCGCATCCACCACCATCGGTGCGAGCACGTCGCCCGCCGTGCCCGTGCGCGTGACCTGGCCGAGCACGCCGGTTTCCTGACCGGCCACGAACACGCGGTTGTAGGCAGGCTTGTCGATCCAGCGCAGCGACTCGCGCGCCACAACATCCACCGGCAGCACAAAGTCCGGCGTCACCTCGTTCCACCAATGCCAGGGTGCAACAGGATAGCGGTGGCGCACCCGCAGCACCTTCTCGGACGGGTGTGGCAGCAGGTAGCCGCCCGCCGCACCGACGATGGTGTTCAGCGCCTCGATCCAGGTGCCCTGCTTGGCAAACACGCCTGCGGGCACCAGCCAGTCGGTCAGAGCCCAATCCACCGTCCAACCCAGCGGGATGCCGTTGATGGTCAGCACGTCCTCCATCAACTGCTGCGCGCTGCGCGGCTCGGTGTTGGCGAAAGTGATGACCGGCGCGTAAGGGGAGGCCAGCGCCGCGCTGCGCCCGCGTCCAGTGATGCGGATGCTGGCATCACCAAACACGCGCTCGCGGCTCAGGTTCTCGGCAAGAACGTGGAAGGCCGTGCCGTTGACCGTGGCGATCAACTCGACCGGCGCAGCGCCCTCCTCGGGCACCACCAGCGATTCGGCGGTCACGGGCAGCGTGGCATCGAAGCCCCACGCCCACGAATCGGTATCCAGCGACAGCGACAAGCCCAGGGCCGGCACGGGCGTGCCGTCGGGCCAGCGGGTCAGCTTCACCTCATTGATCACGAAATACACCCTCCGGTTGGGAACGAGCACCGATCCGGCTTCCGGATAGTCGTGGTGCTCGCAGACAAACAACAGGTCGCCGTTGGTGGCGGCGTCCTCGGTGAATAGCAGATGCGCGTTCGGCAGGTAGCAAGCGGGTTCCTCCGGCGGCACGAACGGCACCGACGGATGGCGACCCGGCAGCGGGCGCATCGCCGCCTGCCAGAGCGAGGCCCACCAGCGGCGCAGGTAGCTCGCGCTGCGGATGCGCTCTCCGTGAAAATGCCCGCCGTGCCTCCGTGCCTCCTGGTAGCGGGAGGCGGCAGCGAAACGGCGGTCACGCCATGTGTCCTGATGCCCGATGGCCCAGCGCAGCCACTCGGCACGGATGGCTTCCTCGAAGGCAGAAGCACGCGCCGTGCGCAGCCGGATAGCCTCGGCGTGGCTCGCACGCCCACCGGTTTGCACGGACACGGCTTCTTGAAACCGCGACCGGCTGGACACAGGCGCACGCGCGCGCGTGCTGCGACGTCGAAACGCCACGCCCACCCCCTGTGGCTCAGCCGCTTGCCACGGAGCGTGTGTGGGCGCGTGTTCGTGCGCGGTGGCCTCGCGCCGATCCTCGACCCCGGCGCTGTGTTCGCTCGCGCGCTGCCAGCGGCTGATGCTCTGACCCGTCACCGGACGCACGGCGTAGGACTGGTAGCGTGCCTCGGCCACCATCGCCAGCGGTGGGAAGGCAACCGTCAGTGCCGCTTCCGTCATCGGCACTGCCTGCGCCGCGAACACCAGCGCGGGCAGCGAGCCGTTCAGCGCCGCATGGGCGCTTGGGATTGCGGTGGCGGTAAAACTCAGTTCCTGCAGCGTTGCGGCGAGGATGACATCGCCGGGTTCGCTCATGGACTACCCCAGCAGGCCGGACACGATGCGGGTGTAGCCCCCGGCATACAGCGTGGTGGACGGCAGGCGCAATTCGCCCGTGCCGTTCAGATCGGACACATCGCAGTCCCATGCCAGTGCACCGTCACCATTGACGATGCGCGCCCACGTCGCCACGCCGCCGGTTTCGATCAGCGCCTCGCCGGTGGGGGTAATGCTCAACAGGCCATCCTCGACCTCACCGACGGGTTCCGCCAGCACGATGCTTGCCAGCAAATCGCCGCTCGGGGGCTCACCCAGGGCCGGACGCACGCCGCTGTAAATCCGCACGCTGGCGTTCTGCGTGCCGATGGCGAGAAAGTTGACGACGGCGTTGAGGCGGTAGTCGTTGAGTTCGGTCGAAATCTGGATCACGGAAACATCTCCCTCATGGGCTGGGCGCGCAGGTTGTCGGCAACGACGGCGCGGTGCTGGTGTTCGTGGTCGAAGGCGATGACGAGGTAACGCAGCTTGGCGTTGATGTAATCAAACGAATACGCGCCGCTGGCCGCATCGCTCCACGCCTCGCGCACGACGATGTGGTTGGCTTCGTCGATCAGCAGCACGCGCCGCCGCAAGGGTTCATCGGCGATCACGCCTCTCACGCGGTGCTTCACCGTGCCTGCGATGCGGTGATCGCCGTGGTAGTAGTGGTTGCGCTTGCCCAGCAACGGACGCAGGGCACGATGCTGGTAGTTCACCATCGCCGCGTTGCGCGGAACGAGGATGCGATGCGCCAGCGCCACGGGCAAACACCGTTGTACGGGCGTGGGCGCATCTTCCAGCGCAGTCGGTGCATCGCCTGCCACGCGATGCAGGCGCAGCGTGATGCCGTAGCCGAAGATGCAGGGGCGCAGCGACGCATACCACCGCTTGGTGTCGCGCCAGATGACTTCGCCATCCACCGACAGTTGCAGCAGCCATACGCCGAGTTGCGTCTGGCGTTTGACCTCCAATCGCAGCGTGCGCCGCGCACCGACCACGGCCCAACCCGCCCACGCCTGGGTGGTGCGCTCGTGTTCGTAGGCACCACTTGTCCAGTACGAGTGCGTCCAGTGGTGGTTGACGATGCACAGGCGATGCCCTTCGTAGGCCGCCATGCCCGTCCACAGCCAGAACCCGAAGTGCGGCGGCGTGTAGGCCGCTTCGACGATCTCCACGTCCATCTCGAACCAGAAATCGGTGGACAGCGGCGCATCCGTCAGCCGCCAGTAGTTCTGGGCGTGGCTGAATGCCAGGTCAGCCGCCTGTTGCCCCTCGTTCCACGTTGCCGTAATGCCGCCGCCACCGCCGTTGCTGGCAAAGCCGGACGGAATGCCGGATGCAAAATCCTCCTCGAATGGATAGGCCATCGTTCACGGCCTCCACGGCCCGGTGATGTCGAAGCAAAAGCCGCTGGTGTTGCCCTCGTGGGAGTAATCGACCGTCACGTAGAGAAACTTGCGGCTTTCGTAGCCGATGATGTTTTCGAGCAGCGTCAGATGCCCGTAGGGCTGGTTCTGATGCACCCAGAACATCCCCGGCAAGATCCCGCGCAAGTGTCCGCTGGCCTCACGCAGATAGATCGGATGCAGGATCAGGCCGTAGTCCGGGCCATTGGGAAACGGGATGTTCGCCGAGCGCCCTGAGACGTTCTGGTGGTTGCCGTCGTTCAGGGCCAGCATCCCCAATCGGCAGTTGCCGCCGATGCCCGTGTAATCGCGCATGCAGATCTTGCCGGTGGTGTCCAGCGAATAGGCGGAAGCCGCTTCCTGTGACGGGTAGCTGAGGTTGTAATCGTCCACGCGCCGGTAACGCTCCGAAGCCATCAACAAGGACGCGAAACGGTCGCCCGGTTTGTAGCTGTCGAAGTCTGTGAAGGCATACAGCACCCGCTTGTCGCCGCTCCAGCCCGAGGCGCAGGCCATAAAAAATCCCCGGTCATCGCCCGCCAGCACCCAGCTGCGTGCAAAGTTGCCGCCATCGCCATGGGTTTCCGGGCAGTTCTGACGGGCATAAAACCAGCGGAACCAGCCCGGATGCATGGCCGCTCCGACGCCGGTCGGCACTTCATTGCGGGTGGGCGCATCGGGCGTGAACGGCGCTTGCGCGCCCACGAAGGTGTCGATGTCGGCCATCCCTTCAGCGATGGTCACGCGGGCGAACTTGGCCCAGGTCGGTGTGTAGCCTGCGGGCAGGCTGTCGTCCACGCGCAGGTAGTGGCGGTTAGACAAGGGATTGGGGCTGCGGTAGGCGCGCTTGTTGGTGCCGGTAAAGGCAATCTCGAAACCCAGCGGCGCGATCTTCATCGTGATGCCGGTCTGGGTGGTCGCAGGCGAGGAAGGCTCGCCTTCGATCCGGAAGCTCACCGTGCTTGCCGTGGTGGCGATGACCGTGAACTCGCCGTTGTAGGACGGCTGGTCACAACCCTCTACCCGCACCACCTGATCGACCAGAAAGCCGTGGCCGGTGCCGATGGTGGCAGTGGCCACCTCACCCGTTCGGGTGAGCGCCGTCACGGTTTTCAGGTTGAAGCCGGTGACGAGGCAGGCATCGAGTAGCGCCGTGAGGCTGCCCCAGTTGTTGGTGAGCACCGGCGCGCCTGCAAAGCCCTGGTGCATCCATTTGACCTTGTTGCTCATCACGTTCTCCTCAAGGGCGATCCACATCGCCGCGCACCAGCAAGGTGAAGGCGTCGTTGGTGACGGTTTCCGGGCCTTGCTGGATGGTGCGCACCACCCACACCGGAAACAGCGCGCCCGTGGTGTTGAAGCGCAGCACGTTGCCTGTAGCCCAGCCCGAGCCCCAACCGACGGCGGCCAGGGTGAAGTACGGTTTGCCGGTGGCCGGGTTGATGGGGGCCATGTCGCTGCCCGTACTGCCGGTGGCGATCACGCCGACGTGTTCGCCGATGACGTTGAACGAGGTTGCGTTGGTGAAGTGGATGGCCCAGCGTTCGGTGATCGCCCCGGCGTTGGTGACCACGATGGGGGCCAGCACGTCGTTGTAGGTGGCGGTGGCCGCAGCCCCTTGAATCGCATTCAGAAAGCTGCCGTTCCAGCTGGCCTGATCGAACAGGTTGGAGACATAGGCGCGCAGATCGCCCGACACCAGGGCCGAGGACACATGCGAGCCGACCGGGTAGTCGTGGGTGATCTGGCGCGTGAAGGCCAATCGCCCGGAAATCTGCACGTCCGACACCTGGGCCATGTCCTCGATGCGGTGCTCGACGGTGACAGGCTGCACAAGGCCGGTGACCACGCCGAAGGTGACGGTTCCGGCCTCCAGATCGGCGGTGTAGTCAGCGGTGACGACTTCTCCGTTGCCATCGAGCACGCGCACACGCGAGAGGCGCTGACGACCGCAGTCCACCACCTGCCCGCTGGTGGCCGTGAACGGCCCCACGGTGGCGGTGTGGCCGATCACCGCGAAATCCCCTGCCCGAAAAATCGGCACCCGCCCGTCCTGAGGCAACCTCACCGGGTCAAGACCAATGATGTCGGCATCCAGCGGCAGATAGGAGTAGGCCACCGCGTTGTACTTGATGGTGTCGGCAAACACCGGCACGGGCTTGAAGATCTTGGCCACGCCTTCGATGGTGACCACGGCATCCGGGTCGTACCAGCTTTGCCCTTCGTTGCCCGCTGCCACCACCCACGCGCCGAAACGCACGCGCACCACGCCGGTTTCGTAGTCGACGGAGCCGAGCACATCGGTGCCGGTGATATCGCCATTGTTGTTGGCGCTGACGTTGATGGTGCCGCCGCTCAGTCGCGTGGCCAGCAGTTGCAGGCTGGAAGGCCGCACGGGTGAGGCCGGGACACGGAAGGTGACCTCATCCACCGGGGTGCCATCCAGCGTGGTCAGCAGCGAGCGCAGCGCCACCGCGTTTGCGGCGGCGGGAACCCACGCCGTGATGTTGGCCGCGCCGTTGGCGTAGTTGATCTGTCCGGCCAGCGTCGCCGCGCCCGTCACCGGATCAAGGTCGTAGTACAGGCTGCCCAGCCGGTCGAAATAGGTCTTGCCGCCCAGCGTGAAACAGATGCTGCCGGGGACGATGTTCTCGGCAAAGGTGGGTGTCAGGTCGACGGCCAGTGCACCCGCCGTGAAGCTGTCGTTCGTGGCATTGGATGCGCCCGCTGCCCGGTAACGCACCTTGGCCCAGCCGGTGTCGTCGATGGGCATCGACGCACCCGCGGGGATGTACTCCCAATGCGAGAACAGGTTGCGGTACACCGGCAACACCCTGCCGTCGGTACGTGTCCAGCCGATCTGGGTGACGTTGTAGCGCGCCACCGGAATGCGCACCGTGGTGTCGGGCGTGAAGTGAACGACGCCAGTGGCGTAGTTCACCGTCCCGAAAGCCATTCCCTGCGGATCGCGCAGCACGCCCAGCCCATCGTCCTTGACGATCTTGATCGGGTCGATCCGCGCGATCAGTTGCAGCTCGGTCGGGGTGGTGGAGATGTACTCATACAGGTCGATGAGCAGGTTCCACTCCAGCTCCACCGTGCCCGGAATCAGACCGTCGAAATCCACCTCCACATCAATGCTGCCGTCGCCATTGCGCAGCGGTGCTTCGAACTCCTCCTCGTTGGGCGGCCCCCAGGTGTAGGCAACGCTGTAGGTCTGGCCGCCTGCGGGCAGCACGGTCGGCGTGATCTGGAACAGGCCGGTCTGGTAGTTGATGGTGCCGTTGGCATGGCCGCTGATCGTGCCCTTGCCGTCATCGGTGGCGCTGCGCGCCGTTCCATCGTTCCAGGTGATCGTCACCGACCCCGGCGTGACACCGGCATGGGTCAGTTGCAGGGCCACCGACGGCGGTGCGATGGTGCTGGATGCGCGGTTGAAGTAGTTGGCCTTGCCGCCCCACGCATAGACGATCTCGCTGCCGACATCCGGCAGCGCACCCAAGGTCACGGCCACCGTGCCCGTGGTGTAGCTCACGGTGCCGACGCCGTACTCCGGGCTGACGCCCTTGAGCACGCCTGCGCCGTTGTCGCGCAGGTCGTACCACTTGCCCTGCGCCCGGTAGCTCACCTGCAGGGTACCCGGTGCCGGACTGGGCACGATGGTCAGGATGTAGTTGTAAGAGCGGCTCTCGATGTCCACCCGCACGCCCGCCGTATCGGCCACGCGGATGGGGGCGGCGGCAGGCCGGAAGTTGATGGTCTTGGTGCCCGAGTACGTCGGCGCGCTGGAAGCCAGCGTGATCTGGCCGCGCCCGTAGTTGACGGTGCCGACCACGGTCGCGCCCGACATCAGATCACCGCCGTTGTCGGTGAGCGTTGCACCGCTGACGCTGATGGATAGCGTACCGGGCTGGATGGCGTTGCCCACCGACAGCACGGTGGAGGCGTTGAAGGCAGCGGCCGTGGTGTAGCTCACCGTGCCGTTGTCCGATTCGATCAGGGTTTCCGAGGTGCCGCCTGCCGTGAGATCGAGCAGCGGCGTCTCGGTCTGGGCCGAGGGCACCAGTTGGGTGAACACGCTGCTCACGCTGGCGGCCACATCTCCGATGCTCACTGGCTGGGTGGTCTTGACCACGCCGCAGTACTTGGCGGCATCGGCCACCACGGTGTCGCGCGTCCGGGTCTTGCCGTTGGCCATGGCGAACAGGCGATCCGGTGGCGAGCCGGGGAAGTCGTAGCGCAGCGCATCCGAGAGGTCGCAACTGACCACCACCGCCTGATAGTCCTGAAAGCCGCTGCCCGTGCCGTAGCTGAAGGTGCGGGTTTCCGATTCGATGCGGGTGATGCGCACGTACTGTGAATACTCGTTGGCCAGTCCCTCGTTCATCACCAGAAACAGGGTTTTGCCGATGGTGGGAAGTTCCGCGCCCACGCGCTGGAACAACTGGATGCTGCGCTGACCGGCAATGTGGTTCTCCAGTAGATAGCCGTTCCACTGCGAGCCCTTGTTGAGGTAGGCCTCGATGCGGTCGCGCGCATGGGTGCGGCGGTCGAACACTTCCTGGGTGGAGAAGATGGTCACCGCCACGCGCGGATCGTTGGGTGGATCGGAGACGATGACGTTGCTGCCCAGATAGGTGTCGGTGGTGTCGGTCTGGATGCTGGCGAACACTTTGCGCAGGTTCACGCGGCCGCCCGCGCGATCCAGTTCCGAGATGTCGTTGAACAGCGAGTTGCTCGCGCCATCGACGATGACGTTGGCGGTGGGCGCGCCGCCGCCTTCTGCGACGTCGTCCATCACCTGACTGGCGACCAGCTTCACATCGCCTGCAAGAATGGGCATTGGGATTCTCCCTTGGGTCAGATCTGCATCAACCGCAAGGTGATGCGGTAGAAATCGGTGTCGGCCTGTGCCGGAAAGCCCAGCACGGGTTCGGCTTCGATGGCCGCTTCTTGGTGGCGGAAGGTCACGGTGAACACGCGCGCATCGCGCAAAGTCAGCTCGAAGCGACCACTGTCCGCCGCCAGCGGCGCTGCAGCCCAGCCGTGCAACTGGTTCACGGCTGCGCGCGTCACCCACGCCATGTCGGAAGGCCCGACCAGCGTGATGGGCCGGCCCGCCTGCCTTGTGGCCGACTGCACCAGCAGCGCGCCAGTGAGCAGGTAGGACACGGAGGCGACGGCGGGCGACCACGCGTGTTCGTCCGTCCACAGCAAGTCGTCGGGCAATGGCAGCGCCACCCCGGTTGCGAGGTTCTTCAGTTGCATCGGGATCAAGCTCAGGTCGTGCGGGCGCGTGCGGCGTCCAGCAGTTGCAACAGGCGCGCCTCGTCACGGCCATCGACGGTGGCGGTGACCTGCCTACCGCCTACAGCCAGTTCGACGCGCACGGTGCGCGTGGGCGCACTGGCATCGCTCAAGGCTGGACGCGGCACACTCGCGCCAATGGCTTGCACCAAGCCACCGCTGGCAAAGCCCTGCACACTGGCGAGCGTGCGGCAAGCCAGCGCCTGCGCCGGGGCGGTGAGGTTGTTGATGGCCTCAAAAAAGCCCACACCCAGTCGCGCCACGACATCGCGCCTGACCACGTACTCGCCCGGTGTCAGCATGGCCGGTACGGTGTCGGATCGGGACAGCCCCCCGCGCCGGTAGAACTGGCCCTGGTTCTGCTCCATGTACTCGATCAGCTCGCGCTCCAGGTCTTTGCCCCAGAGCAAGGGCTGCGCCATCGCCTGCCGCCACCTTTGCTTGATGCGTTGCAGGTTCTGGCTCTCGTTGCCGGTGAGTGTCTTGCGGTCGATGAACTCCTCGAGCTTGCGCCGATCCTGCTGCGCCAGTTGGCCCCAATAGCGCATCGTGTCGGACTTCATGGTCAAGCTGACCGCTGCGCCGTACTTGTGCTGCAGCCAGCTTGTGTACTCGTTCATGCCTTGCAGGCCAAGGTCGATCATCTTCAGCGCCTCGGCCGTTTCCCGGTTGCGCTTGGGCGGATCGCCGCCGCGAACCTGCCCGCCACGCGCAAAATGCGCCACACCCTTGGCAAGACTTGCCAGCCGCGCCGCACCGTACTTGCGCACCGCCGCCTTGCGGATCACAAAGGCTCCGGCATCCAGCGTGCGCGGCACGGTGTCGTGGTGGCCGGAACCGGGCACGGTGCCGCCGCTCATTCGCGGAAAGGCTGCCGCCACCGCGCCGCCCTCGGCAAACTTCTGCACACCAGCGCCGACCAGCCCTCCGGTGGCATTGGCTTCCACCTTTCTCACGTAGATGGTGTGGGTGCTGGAGGTATTGCGCCCGTTGAGGCTGTCGATCTCCGCGCGAACCGTGCTTACGTTGCTGGCCACCTGATGCTGCGACTCGGTCTGGATGCGATCCAGCGCTTTGATCATCCCCTCGACATTGGTGATGGCCGCCTGCGCCTTCTCGGTGGCCACCTTCAGCTCGAATTGGGCGTTTTCGTCGGCGTAGGTCTTGAGCCTGTCCAGGGCATCGCGGGCCTTGGACACATCAGCATCGACCGGCAGCGTCTTGCCTTCCTTGAGCAGCGCCTCGTACTCCTTGAGTTGCTGCTCCGCTTCCTGCAGGTCGGCCTGAATCTGCAGCAGGTACTCCTTCTCCGCCAGCGCCTTGTCCAGATCGGCCAGCGCCTTGTTGAAGCGCGTGGTGTCGGCGTCGAGCGTGAGCTTCATCCCGTCCTTGAGCTTGGCCGTGAGCTCGTCAATCTGGCGCGTCGTCTCGCTCAGCGTGCGCTGAATTTCATCGCGTGCGGTGAGCGCCGAGCGTGCAGCTTTCTGGTGTGCCTTGCTTTCTGCATCCAGCGCCTGATTGAGAATGTCTTCGGACTGGCGGATGCGGTCGATGGCTTCACGCACCCCCTGTTTGCCTTGCACGGCCTGCGCGTCGGCATCCCTGGCCTTCAGCGCCAGTTCGGCACGCAACTGATCGGCCTCCGCATCAAATCAGTGGCCTGCTGGTACTCCTGCCGACGGTAGGCCTCGCGCGACTGCGCCTCCAGTTGGGTCGCCTGCGACACCGCCTGTTCGGACTGCTTGCGCGCCTCCTCGCCGTGCTTGGCCTCGTTGGTCTGGCTGGTGGCCACCTGCGCGGCCATGTCCATCGCCTTCTGGGCGAGTTGGCGGGCCTGTTCCAACTCGCCATTGGCCAGTGCCCGCCGCGCCTGCTCCTGCATCTCAGTAATCTGGCACTTGCGATCCTCGGTGGCTTCGTACTCCGTCATACCCTGACGGCGGATGTCGCGGATGCGATCCTCCGTGGACATCGACAACTGGCGCTTGGCTTCCTCGATGCGCTGCACTTCGGCCAGATGCCGGTTGGCCTTGGCGTTGAGCGCGTCGATGTGCTGGCGGTACTCGGCCAGCGCCTGCGTGAGCGTCTGGCGCTTGGTGGCCAGAATGTCGTTCTCGACCCGCTGCACGTTGGCGCGGCGCTCCTCCTCGGTCTGGCCCTGCCGTGCAGCGGCGTTCTTGCGCGCCTGCGTTTCCTGATCGATCAGGCCCAGCGTTTCGGTGGTGGCCTGACGGCGCAGCGTCGTCTGCTGGGTCAGCGCCTCGGTGAGCAACTGGGTGGACTTGGTGATCTTGGCGGTTTCGGACTGTTGGGTGCGCTCCAGTTCCGCCTTCTCCTGGTCGTAGCGGCCTTCACCGCCGTGATCTGCGTTTGCAGATTGGCCTCGACGATGGCGGTGAAGCCCTTGTAAGCCTCGGCCATCTTGGCGGTGGCGTCGTTGACCACGCCCTGGGCCTTGCCGACGGCCTGTTCGACCTCACCCAGCCGGGACTTGAGCTTTTCCAGGGCGGAGTGAACCGCCTCGATGCCACGTCCAACCGCCTCCTGCGTGCCTTGACGCACCGCTTCGAGCCGTTTGGCGATTTCCTCGGCGGCACTCGCAGCGGTGTCCATCGCACCCTTGGCGGCGTTCGATCCTTCCGTGGCGTCGGCGTACATCTCGGCAAAGATGCGGTTCATCTCCGCCAGACGTTCCTTGTGCCGCTGCGTGGCCTCGGCAATGGTGTCGGACGTAAACACCGCCGCGAGCACCTCCCACTGATAACGCAGGAACTCAAAGCCGGTGACCAGCGCCTGCACCATGAAGATGCCCGCCTTGCGGACGATCTCGAATTTTTCAGACAGTCATGTCCCGATCTCCCATCCGACGATGGCTGCCCCAAGCACACCGAAGGCCACACGCAACTTGCCGACCGTGGCGATGGCGTTGGACACCGACAGATTGGCCGTGGCCCACGCCGCCGCCGTGGCGCTGGCCGCCGTCACCGCCGCCGCGCCTGCCGTCTGCCACGCGATGATCAGCGCCGGGATCAGGCGGTAGACCAGCACTGCGAGGCCGACTTCGGCGATGCGCTGGAGCCACTTCATCACCGTGTCGAGGTTTTCCGCGAGCCACGTTAGGGCTTCGGCGAGCTTCTTGGTGAAGCCGGTCGATTCGTCGAGCTTGCTGATCCACTGGCCGAAGGCGTTGGACAGGCGGGTGAAGGCCTGACCGACGGTCATCGGCAGCTGCGCGTACTCAGTGGCCAGCCTGTCCTTCTGGCTCATCAGCGCATTGACCACCACGTCGGCGGTCAGGCGACCTTCCTCGGCCAGCTTGCGCAGCCGTCCGATGGGCACGTTCAGGCCGTCGGCGAGTGCCTTGGCCAGACGCGGGCTGTTCTCGACGACGGAGTTGAATTCCTCGCCGCGCAGCACACCGGCAGACAAGGCCTGACCGAACTGCAGCAGCGCCGACTGCGCCTCGGTGGCCGAAGCGCCGGAGATGCGCAGTGCCTGCGAGATGCTCTCGGTGATGGTCAGCGCATCCTGCTGCTCGCCGCCCAACATCCGCACCGCCTGCTGCAGCTTGCCGTAGAGCGTGGCGGTTTCCTGAATGGGCACGCCGATGCGTTGGGCGATGGCGAACAGTTCCTTCTGCGCCACCGTGTACTCGCGGCTGCCTGCCGTGGCCAGCTTCAGGCGCGCGGACATCATGTTCCACGCGTCCGCGATCTGCACGATCTCCCGCACCTTGCCGCTGACCCAATTGATGGTCAGAAAGGCCAGCAGCTGCGTCTTGGCCTTGGCGACCTGATCGCCAAAGGCGCTCATCCCGGCCTTGACCTCGGCCACCCCGGCAGCGGTCTTGTCGCTCGCGCTCTTGGCGCTGGAGCCAAAGCCGCCAAGGCTGCGCTCGGCAGAGGTGATGGCGCGCTTGAGACCCTCGTCAGCGCCTTCAAGCGCGACGATGATGGAAATGCGTTTTGCCATCTTCAGTCCACCAGCCGCAACTGCTTCTCGATGCTCGCGGACAGACGCGGGATGCGCCCTGCGACGATACGCTCGATGTTCAGACGCCGTTTGAGTTGCACGCGCGGCACCAGCACGGCAATCGGCACGTCGGCGCCGCGCTTGAGCTTTTTGATGCCTTCGGCCTTGCGGTAACGGCGCTTGAAGCCGGACAGTGGCCGGTCGTGTTCCTTGATGTTCTCGGCCATCAGCACGATGTTTCCCTTGGCGTTCTTGATGAAATAGGCATTGCCGCCGCGCATCAGTTCGGCGATCTGCGCCTTGAAGCGTTTGCGTCCCACGCGCCCGTGCAGCGGGATCAACATCCGGCCACCGATCACGCCACCTCGTTCGTGCATGCCAGACCACGGGATGCGCGAGCCGACGTAGAGCGCGGGTAGGCGTTTTGTGTCCTTGTCGAGCACCTTGGCGGTGAAGCCCTTGACGAAGGACTTCTTGACCACCGTCATCCGGCCTGCGACGTGGCTGCGCACGTTCTGCTTCAGCTGCGCCGCCTCGCTGGCGATGCCGCGTGCAGCCGCCTTCTTGACCTTCTGCCGGAACTCGCCGCCCCAGCGGCGCAACTGCGCCTGCGCGGCCTTGCTGTCAATGCGAACGGAGATGCGCATGGCGGTTTGCCTGATCGGTGAGCCTGTCGAGGGTCTGGTCGAGATGGCGGGTGTCGCCGCGCGCGCCAATGGCGATCAACGAAAGCAGCCGTGCGTCGCGGGCTGCGTCCTCGCGCACGGTGGCGGCCACAAAACCGCGCACCTGCGCCAAGGTGTAGTTCAGGATGTCCGGCAGCCTGTGGCCGTGGGCGATCAGGTGCTGGACGGTGTCGAACCAGTGGCCACCGTCACCGCGTTCGCCTGCGCGAACAGATCGTCGAGCCTGGGCATCACCGTGCGGGTAAAAAAATCGGCGTTCACCTCGATCACTTTCGCGGCCAGCACAATGGCTTCATCGGCGGCCAGGTCATCAACCCAGGCACGCGGCTTGCCAACGGCGATGGATACCGCCGTGAGCAGGTCGTCGCCCTGCTGCCCGAACAAGGCCAGCCAGTCGATGCCCTCGCCGTTGATCTGCTGCATCACCGGCGTGATGGCGCGCAGGAAAGCAGGCATCTGGCCGACCTTCAGTGGCTTCACGCTGACGGTTTCACCGGCCAGCGTGATCTCGCAGGCTTGCGGAACGAGCTTGTCCAGATCACTCATGCTCGCCTCCCTCACAGTTGCACGATGCGGCCGAACTGGCCGAGCAGCGCGTCATAGGGTTTGGTGGTGTCGGCCAGGAGCGAGCCTTCCAGCTCGAACTTGTTGTACTCGTCCGAGATGAAAGAGATTTCCTTCAGCGGGTCGAAGGCCACGCGGTACAGCTCAACCAGCACCTTGGCGTTACCCTGTGCGGTGTTGATGCCTTCCAGTCGCAGGTAACGCTCGGGCACCGATTGCGTGAAGATGCCGATCTCGGTGGCCGCGCCGTAGGTGTAGGCGGCCTTGAACGGCGCGGTGAAGCCGGTGGTATCCAGAAACTGGAGGGCACCGAAGTCGGTGTCTGCCGTGTAGTGCGTGCCTGCGGTCAGCGTGGCGGGCGTGCCTGCCGAATCGGTGACCACCAGCGCCGACACCTTGGGGTGAGCGAGGAAGTAACGGTCGCCGACCACGGGCGTCGCGCCGCCGATGGGTTCGGCGGTGACCGTGCCGGTGCTGCCGGTGACGTGGTTGCCGTACAGCGCCAGGGCGAGGTTCTCCTTGGTGAACTCCTCGATGGTCAGCTGAACCGTGGCCGATTTCTGCTTGACCATCCGGTGATCCAGCGAACGCTGGCCGGTCTGGCTCTCGTAGTGTTCCAGCACATCGGTCTTGAGCGAGAGCTTCAACTCGGCCACGTTGCCGGGTGAGCGCACTTCGATGGGCAGACCGTCGATGTCGCGCTTGCCGAGAAAAACCCGCCCCTGAAAACTGGCGTAGGTGCTCATGATTTGGGTTCCTTGCGATGAGAGGTGGTGGGTTTGGGTTCGATGGGCTTGTCGCCACCCTCCGGTGGCGGCGCAGGTTCAGGCTGACGGTCGAGACGGGCAACGCCGTTGGCGATGAGCCAGTCGGCGCTGCTGCTGTCCACATCGAGCCGCTCGCCTGCCTTGTGGGGCTTGCCCGCGTGCGTGTGCGCTTGGGTCAGAACAATGGAAGTCATGGGTGTCATCCCTTGGTTGAAAGATCGGTGTCGAGCGTGCGGTAGGTGATCGCGTAGCGCGCTGGAATGGCGGCGGCCACGGCGTCGGCGTCCTCGATGTCCCACTCGCATTCCTGCTCTTGGATGCCGAGCGCCAGATCGCCCAGATTCCGTTTGGCCAGCAGCGCGGCGTGGGCAGCGGTAAGCAGCCGGTCGGCTTCGGTTTCTGGCGTGGCGGGCGGTACTGCGCGAGCGAGCGCGACAAGGCGCACGACCAGCACGCGCGTGACGCGGTCATTGGCGCGTTCAGTGATGGATTCGGACTCGGGGAACACCACCAGCGCCGGACATTGCTTCCAGCTGATGGCCACCGTGGGCGAACGGTGCAAGGTGGCTCCGAGCGCCAGGGCCGACGGGCGGACAGCGTCCAGCACCGCGAGCAGAATCTGCTCACGGATTGAGTTGGCAGCCATCGGTCAAAGCCTCGTGAGCTTGGCGCGCATCTCGGTGCCATCGCCCAGCGCCCGGACATCGCGCACCTGATAGGTCACGCCACCGACATTGACCGTATCGCGCACGGCCAGCCCCACGAACACCGACGCCGGATAGGTGATCGCGTAGTCGGTGTTCAGGGTCAGGCCATCGAGCGCCGTGTCGTCCGGTGCGGAGAAGCCGACCTGCCGGGTCTGGGCGGCCCCTCCACCGGCAGGAAACCAGCGGCAGCGCACCGTAAGGCCCGCGTTCGCTGCGGCGCTGTAGACCTGCTCGACCAGGCCCATTACGCGATCTCCAGCTTCACCAGCAGTTGCGGGCGGTGGCACAGCGGCAGCGGGTTGGCCTGTGTGTGCAGGTCGGTGCCACGGTCGAACTTGCGCGGCTCCTGCTTGGCATACAGCGGCAGCGCCACCGTATTGGCCGTCTCGTTGAAGTCGGCGGGCGCGTAGTAGGTGGCGAAGGTGTCCATCGTGCCCAGGGGGAAGGCGTGGCCCTCGTCGTCCTCGACAAAGCGGCGCACGCCGCCACCCGGCGCGGTGGCCTTGCCGCGATGCTCCTCGAAGGTGATGCCGCAGAAGGTGAAACCCGAGCGCATATCCGAGCGCAGCACCAGACCATCCTGATACCGCTTGTAGGCTTCCACGACATCGTCGTGCTTGACCAGCGCCTCGAAGAAGTCCTTGCCGACGAACACATGAACGCCGCTCATCCGCTCGCCTTGCAGGTTCTCCTCGATGTAGCGCAGCAGTTCGCGGCAGGCCTGGCCCACATTGAAGCCGCTGTTGTGCGTGGCGATGTCCCACTGGAAGGACTTGGGCGTGATGCCGAACTCGGTGAAAAGGTTGTAGATCACGCTGCCGTCGGCATCAAGGATCAGCCCCTTGAGCGCACCAAAGCGCAGATGCTCCAGGGTGATCGCGTGCTTGTTGCGCATCGTCTGCAGGTGCTGCGCCATCACACCCGCCACCGTCTGCAATTCCGTCTCTGAGCCGAAGGCGCGGATGCCCTGGACTTCCTCGGGCAGCACCACATCGTCGTGCGGGATGTGGGGGATGTGGAACGAGCGCACGTTGCGCTTGCCGCGCACGCCCACGGTGCCAGGTGAACCCACGGGCATCGTCGGCAGCAGGGTCAGCACGCCGTTTTGCTGCTCGACAATGATCGAGCGAAAACGCTGCGGGCGGTCGACGAACAGGCCCATCTGGGCCAGCCGGTCGTAATTGTTGGGCAGGATGTTGATGGCGGCGGTGAGCGCCGACATCGAAAACGCTGGGTTCTCGAAAATGTTCTGCATGGTCAGACTCCTTGACGGACGAGGACGCCCAGCGCCTTGAGCTGGGCAATGGCCGCCAGTTGTTCGGCGGAGGTGATGGCATCGGGCCACGCGAGCGCGTGTTCGGAGACGATGGCGTGGCGGCTGATGAGCAGGCCGTCGTTGCGATCAGCGGTGCTGGCATCGCAGGGCTGGATCAGCACACCGGCGGCGACCTGCGTGCCGTCGTCGGCAGACGGGTCGATCTGCTTGTACTTGCCGCTGGCGGTGACGATGCCCAGCACCGCGCCCAGCGGCAGGTTCTGGCCTGCTGCGACGGTGATGCGCTCGCGCGAGTAGAGGTTGGGCGCTTCGTACTTGAGCAGATCGCCCAGATTCATCGGTTCAGTGAAGGTGGGCATGTCAGATCTCCTTCTTGGCGGACTGCGCGGCGAGTTGCTTGGCCGCGTCGATCAGCGGGTTGCTGGCCGGAGGCTGCGCGGCGTCAGGTGCGATGCGGCTGGTGATTTCCGGACTGGCTTCGGCCTGCGCGACCAGAAGCTGGCTGCGCACCTGGGCGGGTGACGTGTTGGTTTCGAGAAAACCCGCGATCAGGTCGGCACGACCGGCAAGCTGGCAGGTCTGCGCGATCTCGACGGCGTCGGCCACACTCAAGGTGGCAGTGGCGGGCGGTTGAATGTCACTGTCAGCAGGATCGGCCAGAGGCCGGTCAAGCGCAGCGGTGTCGGTTAGATCAGTCATCAATGACTCCTTGGGGTGGTTGCAGGAAAGGCCCGCCCGCGTGACCAGGGCCACGGGCGTCGGGTTGGGGGAAAGGGATGCGTGCAGTTGCGCCAGCGCCTCGTCGAAGCTGCCGATGGCGTCGGCAAGACCCATGGCCACAGCCGCCTGCCCGAAGAACAAACCGGCCTCGGTGTCGCGCACGGCGGATGCCTCGATGCCCCGGTGACGGGCCACCGTCTCGACGAACAGGCCATAGATGCGATTGACCTCGGCCTTGAGGAAGGCGTGGGCCTCGCTGGAAATCGGCTCGTGCAGGTTGAGGTCGTTCTTGCGCTCGCCCGCGTACACGGCGGTGTAATGAACGCCGTCCTTCGCATCCTTCTGGGACTGGTCGACGTGCATCGCAATCACGCCAATCGAGCCAACGCCGCCGGTGCGCGAGACAAACACCCGGCTGGCAGCGGACGCCAGCGCATAGGCCGCCGAGAAGGCCATGTCATTGGCCACGGCCCAGACCGGCTTGATCTGGCTGGCGGCGCGGATACGGTCGGCCAGATCGAACACGCCGCCCGACTCGCCACCGGGCGAATCAATGTCGAACAGGATGGCCGACACCGCCGGATTGCCGATGGCGGCGTCCAGTTGCGCGGCAAGGCCGGTGTAGCTGGTCAGGCCCGACTCGGCCTCCAGCCCCACGGTACGGCGCACCAGCGTGCCGTGGATGGGGATCACGGCCACACCGGGTGGCACTGTGGTGGCGACGGGTGGGCGCTCGGGCGGTGTGTAGCCCGCAGCGGAGGGCAGATCGGCCATCCCCACGCGGGGGCCGAGCACGGCCAGGATCACGTCAAGTTTGGGGCGATGGATGGCCAGCGGCACGCCAAACAGGCGCGCCGCCAGATGGGGCAGCACGGTCATGGGATTCCTCTTGAAAAAAGTCAGGCACTCAGCCCGACAAGCCGAGGTCGCTGTCATCGGGCGCGAGCGGGTCGCGGCTGGGTTTGGCGATGGAGCCGTCCCGCGTCGTGTAGCGGGCGTCGGAGTCGAAGATCAGACCAAGGTCGTCGGCACGCTGGTTGTCGGCAGCGATCTCCCTGTCGATGTCCTCGGCGTCGTAGCCGTTGGCCGAGATGGCTTCCGAGCGCGACATCAGGCCGGAGCGGATCGCCAGCAGCATCGCCTTGAACTCCTTTTCTGGATCGACCCATTGCCAGCCCTGCGGCACCCACTTCGCCGCGAGGTACTGGCGACGCCGCGCAGGCCCGCCACGCGCGAACCCGGGTGCATCCAGCACCCCGGCAAGCACGGCCTGCTTCATCCATGCGGCCCACACCGGGCGGCACAGCTGATGCACCAGCACGCCGTGCTGCACCATCTCGCAGCGGCGGCGAAACTCCAGCATCCCGGCACGGATGGACGAGTAGTTCACGCCGGTCAGATCGCCGGTCAACTGCTCGTAGGTGATGCCGATGGCGGCGGCCACGGCCCGGAACTGTGTGCGCAGAAACTCCGAGTACGAACCGCCCACATCTGCCGGGTCGGAGAACTTGATGTCCTCACCCGGCTCCAGAATCTGCAAGGTGCCGGGTTCCAGTCCGGCGAGCGCGATGCCGTCGGCATCCGTCGCGCCTTCACCCATCAGGTTGTCCTCGGGGTTCTGGCGCGTGACGAAACCGGCAAACATCGCGGCAGTTTTCTTGCGCACCAGCTCGGCGTCGTCGTATTGATCCAGCTCGTTCAACTTGACCAGCGCGCGCGACAGCCACGGTTCGCCCCGGATCTGCCCCGGGCGTAGCACGCGGAACAGATGGACGATCTCCGCAGCCGGGATGCGCACCGTGTCCATGCCGCCGTGGCCGGACATCGGCGCAAGACCGTCATCCTCGGGATGCGAGCGGTACAGGTGGTAGGCCACACGCCGCCCCATCTTGTCGAACTCGATGCCCGAGCGCACCGTGTTGCCTGGGCTGGAAGCCCCTCCGGTAGCGGGCAGATCGGTGTTGAGCGAGATCGGCAGATGCTCCGGTTCCAGCAGTTGCAACTGCAAGGGCACCGAAAGACCATCCTCCGGACGGCGCGGACGCAGACGGATCAGGCATTCGCCGCCTTCTAGCATCGCCCGACAGGCCAGCGCCTGCAGGCCGTAGAAATCGGTCTGCCCTGCCGCGTCGGCTTCCTCCACCCAATCGCGCCACAGCGCCTGCACGGCGGTCTTGAAGCCTTCGTCATCCGACAGGCTTTGCGGCTTGATGCCCGTGCCGACCGCGTTGGCGACAAAGGCTTCGATACCGGCCTGCGCCCACGCATTGCGGCGCACGAGGTCGCGGCTTTTGATGCGCAACTCGGTGCTGGTGGCCAGCATCGCCGCCACCGCGCCAGGGTTTCCGGGTGTCCACGCCAGTGCGCGGCGGCCACGGCCTGCGGCTTCGTGGACAGGCTGCTGGCCGAACAGGCTGCGCAGCTTGCCAAACCAAGTCGCTCGCGTTCGTGATGCTGTCCAGGCCATCAGAACCCCTTTGCCGTCGTGACGCGGATCTGGCGCTTGGCGGGTGTGCCCCGGCTGCGTGCGATCTCGGACTCGACCGTGCGGATGGCTGCCTGCAGTTCGTCGATGCTGCGGTATTCGACCGTCTTGTCGCCGAAACTCACGCGGCGCTCGCCCGTGGCCAAGGCCTTCCGGAGCGTTCTGAGTTGTGCATTGGTGTAGGTCACGGTGTCCTCATCGAGTCAACCAGCGGCTCTTGATGACGCGCCTGCCGGTATTGCGGTTGCCAGAAACAGCGAGGCCACCGCTGGGGGTGGCCTCGTTCAATTCGATGTCGTGGATGGGCGGCGGCTCATCCGGCGGGGGCGCTACCCCGATCTGTCGCTCCAGTTCGCGCCAGTGGCGTTCCTCGAAGCGATCCAGTCCCGCGTTGGACGCGGCGGCGCGGGCGTACACGTAGCAGTCCAGCGCCTCGTTGCGCTCGCGCATCTTTTGCCATTCCCGCACGGGGAAGCCGTTGCGGTCGCGGCGGGTCGTCAGTTGCTCGGCGCACAGTTGCTGCAGGTACTCGGCATCCACCTTGGGCAGGTGGACGAAGCCGGTGGGGTAGCCAATCGCGACCCCATCCTCGGCCACCTCCGGCATCTTGCGCAGGTTGTTGTAAAGCTCCAGTTTGGCGATGCCGCCCGCCACCGAGTACACCTTGATGCCCCGGCGCAGCTTCTTGCCGCCCTGCGTCATATCCACTGCCGTTGGCGTGCCAATCAAGGCCGCGCCACGTGCCACGCCCTTGACGGCCATCACACGCGGATCGTGGCAGGCACGCACGAAGGCGTAGGCTTCCTGAGTGGCAAAGCCGGTGTCCAGCGCAAGGCGTGCCAGCGGCATCGGCGCTCCGCAAGCGTGCGTCCAGTGCTCGGCCAGCATCGCGGCCAGGGCTTTCCACACCGCGTCCCGCGCCGTATCCCCCATCAGCACGCGGTGCTCGATCAGCCAGGACTCCTTGCCACGCCCGAAGGCCCACACCGACACCTCGATGCGATCCTTTTGCACGTCGGCCCCAGCGACCAGCAGCAGACCGCCAGAGGGCACGCTGCCAATCCGGTAGTCCTCCCGGCGCTCGACCAACCGCTGCCAGTCGGGCGCTTCGCCTTCTTCGACCCAGGTCTCACCCAATTCGGTGTTTTTGAAGGTCTTGATAGCGGCGGCCGATCCCGATTCCTTGTTGACCGCCGCTTCCCACGCTGCGGCGATGTCACGCCACGCGCGCCAGCCCACCGGGCTGTACAGCGACGAGAGGTGAAACCCCGCCGTTTTGCCTTCGCCCATCGCCCGCCACTCACCACGCTCCAGCATCCAGGTCTTGTGGTGCTCGGCAATCGCCGTGTCGCAGGACTCGCAGACATAGGCCGCCGTCTCCGGCTGACCCTTGTCCCAGCGTAGTTGCTCAAAGCGCAGCCATTGCAAGTGATTGCAGTGCGGGCACGGCACGAAATAGCGACGCTGGTCGCTGGCCTCGTACTCGCGCTCGATGGCGCTCGCCCCGGAGATCGTCGGTGTCGAGACGATGAAGATCTTGCGGCGTGCGAAGGTGCGCGTGCGCGCCTCGGCCAAGGAGATTGCATCGCCTTCGCCCTCCACATCCAGCGGGTAGCCGTCCACCTCGTCGAGGAACAGATAGCGCACCGGCATCGAGCGCAGGCCCACGGCGCTGTTGGCCCCGGTCATCACCAGCACGCCACCACGGAACTCCTTGGCCAGGATGGTGTTGCCCGAATCCCGTGAGCGCGCCGGAGCGATCAGTTCCGCCAGCGCCGCCGACTCCTCGATCAGCGGGTCGATCCGCTGTTTCGAGTTGCGCTTGGCCATCTCCACCGTCGGCCACACCGCCATCATCGGCCCCGGCGCGTGGTGGATCACATAGCCAATCCAGTTGCTGCCCATCTCGGTTGCGCCAAGCTGGGCCGCCTTCATGAACACCACGCGCTCGACTGGCGAGGTCGGCGACAGGCAATCCATGATGTCCTTCAAATACGGCGTGCGGCTGGTGCGCCAGCGCCCCGGCTCGGCGGACGCCTTGCTTGAAAGCATCCGGTGCCGATCCGACCACTCCGAGACGGTGAGCAACGGGTCGGGTGTCAAGCCGTCGCGCCACGCACGTTCGATCTCCTGCGCACCTTCGTAATCGTTCATCGTTGTCAATCCCCGATCAATCGACTCTGGGGCGCAGTTCGCCCAATTCGATCAGGTGCTCGCGCACAGCGGCTTCCAGCGCGACGTGCATCTGGTGCGCATCGACGCCGAGCGCTGAGGCCATCTGCCCCGAGATGCGTGCTGGCCAGTTGAGCCAGGCATCGCGTTCGATGCGTGCCAGCTTGAAAACGTGCGCCACGGCCTGCGCCCGATCCACCAGTTCCTTCTTGCGGTGCGCCAACTCCACCTTGTTGAGTTGGGCCTTGAGCACTTCGTTGACGGTGCGCGCTTGCAGCAGCGAGGTGCCGCCCGCGGACAGCGGTGGCGTGCTCGGCTCGGGTGCCTCGTGCGGCGGCGCTGTGCCTGCGGTGGCGGGCCGCGCTTTTGGGGTGGCGGGCTTTTGCGGCGCAACAGCCCGACGTGGTTGCAGTGTGTTTTGTGCCCACTGCGCGTCAGCAGTGTCCGGATCAATCGTGCCGTCCGGCAGTGCGGTGATCCGTCCGGTGTCGATGGCCTTCTTCACGGCCACGTGCGACACGCCACGGTGGCGCGCGTAGGCGCGAATCGAGAGTCCGTTCATGGCCTTCAAGGTCACCTTCAATCATTTGTTCGCTTATTTGCCACTGGGTCTGCGAATTGAGCTTGGCTTCCATCGGAAACAGCGCGTTCATTGCATCGTCATCCACCAAGCACGAAGGAGCAGCAAATGACCATCCAACTCACCCCGGCCCAGCACGCCATCCTCGCCAAAGCCATCAACACCAGCGCGGGCAAGATCGAATGGTTCCCCGACAACATCAAAGGCGGCGCACGCAAGAAGGTGCTGGACGGCCTGTTCAACCGCGCCCTGATTACGCCCGATGGCCAGGGCTGGCGCGTTGCCGCCGAGGGCTACGACGCCTTGGGCATGAAGCGCCCGAGCATCGACACGATCATTGCCAACGCGCAAGCGCCGCAGGGCGCGGCCGCAGACACGGATGCCGAATTGGAAGCCGCCGTGGTGCAAGCCGAAGCATCCTTTACGCCGCCCGCCAAGCCGCCGCGCACGCGCGAGAACAGCAAGCAGGCTGAAGTGATCCGGATGCTGCAGCGCCCCGAAGGCGCGACCATCAGCCAGATCTGTGCTGCCACCGGCTGGCAGGCACACACGGTGCGCGGCACCTTCGCCGGAGCCTTCAAGAAAAAGCTCGGCCTGAGCATCACCTCCGACAAACCGCAGGGCGGCGAGCGGGTGTACCGGATCGCCTTTACTTGAAAAGCGACTAACCGCCGCCATATCGCTCGTCAAAGCGAAACCCCGACAAAGGACACTCAATGAAAACTGAAGAATTCAACAAATGCCGACAGTTTCTTGAAGAACAACTATCCAATAACTTGGACAATAAGGAGCTCATTGCGGCTTACGTGAAACTGATTGAGTCCAAAAGCCAGTATGACACGGCCACCGACAAGGCAATTATTGAGAAGGAAATTCGAGAGGCTGAATTGAATACCCAGTTTCGAACTACTGCATACGCAAACGATACGGACCTGAATAAAGCGATACACCGCAACAACATAGATTACAGCATGGCTTGGAATACCCAGCAGGCAGAGAGCTATCGTCATTATCAATCGATGCAAGCAAATGTCTTCAACCACGCTGTAGGTCACGGTTATCAGCCATGGATACAACTAGGACAAGGACAACTACCCCAACAACCCGGGGGTTACTCATCACAATTAGTCCCGGGGTGATCTGAAACGACGTCAAACAGCACACCATCCTCCTCGCGGATAGCCTGCTTGCCGGTGAAATCCTCCCACCGGCGCACGATCACATCCACGTATTTCGGATCAAGTTCGATCAGCCGCGCAATGCGGCCTGACTTCTCCGCCGCAATCAGCGTCGTGCCGGAACCGCCAAAGGGATCGAGCACCACGTTGCCGGGGCGGCTGGAGTTGCGGATCGCCCGCTCCACCAGTTCCACCGGCTTCATCGTCGGGTGCAGATCGTTCTTCTGGGGCTTCTTGATGCTCCACACATCCCCTTGATCGCGGTCGCCGCACCAGTGGCGCTGTGCGCCCTCGGGCCATCCGTACAGAATCGGCTCGTACTGGCGCTGGTAGTCGGCGCGGCCCAGGGTGAAGGTGTTTTTCGCCCAAATGATGAAGGTTGACCAGTGGCCGCCCGCCGCGCGAAAGGCCGATTGCAGAGTGTCCAGTTCGCTGGACGACATCGCCACGTAGATGGCGCCCCGGCAGTGCGCCACCGTCGGGGTGAGCGCCGCCAGCAGGAAGTCGCAAAAGCCTTCGCCCAGGTTGTCGTTGAGGATGGCGCGATCCTTGCCGCGCATCTTGTCCTTGGCGCTGTTGGCGTAGTTCACGTTGTAGGGCGGATCGGTGAACACCATGTCCGCCGCGTCACCCTGCATCAGCCGGTCGTAGTTCTCGGCCACGGTGGCATCACCGCACAGCAGCCGGTGCTGGCCCATGATCCACACGTCGCCCGGGCGGGAGATCGGCGTCTCGGTAACATCGGGCACTGCATCTTCGTCGGTCTGGCCATCAAAGTCCGGCTCATCGCCTGCGATCAGTTCGGCCAGGGCGTCGGCGTCGAAGCCGGTGATGTCCAGATCGAAGCCTTCCAGCTGCAAGGCGTCCAGTTCGATCCGCAGCACGTCCCAATCCCAGCCCGCGTTCTCGGCAATGCGGTTGTCCGCGATGACCAGTGCGCGGCGCTGGGTTGGTGTCAGGTGATCGAGTACGACCACCGGCACGATCTCCAGCCCCAGCTTCTGGGCGGCGGCGAGCCGACCGTGGCCCGCAACAATGATGCCGTCGCTGCCCGCGAGAATCGGGTTGGTGAACCCGAACTCGGCAATGCTGGCGGCGATCTGCGCCACCTGATCATCCGAGTGCGTTCGCGCATTGCGGGCGTAGGGAAGCAGTTTGGCCGTCGGCCACTGCTCGATCTTGTCAGCGAGCCAACTCATACCGCCACCTCTGCATCAACGGCAGCAGCGCGCTCGGCGGCGACTTGCTCGAAGGATTGGCCGGTGGCGATCAGAGTGATCGGCACGCCGGGATGATTCTGCTGGAAGCGTTTGATGGCCACGTCCACGTACTCCGGCGCGATCTCCACGCTGCGGCAGATGCGGCCCGTGCGCTCGGCCGCCAGCATCGTCGTGCCGCTGCCGCCAAAGGGTTCATACACGGTGTCACCCGCGTCGGTGTAAGCCTCGATCACGAACTGCGGCAGCGCGATCGGAAACACGGCGGGATGGTCGATGTCCTGACCGATCTTGCCCTTGTGCCGCATCACGCGGATCACGCTGTCGGGGATGCGCGTGTCCTGCGTAGGCTGCCCCTTGTGCGTCCAGCCACCGACTTCGCCATCCTTGCCACGCATCGCGGTGGACGAGCCATCGGCGCGCAGGTGCGACTCCTGACCTGCGTGCTTGCAGGGCACGATCTTGTTGGCTTGCGACTTTCACGATTGAAGTGAAAAACGAACTCGAAGCTCGGAGCCAGTCGGCCCTGCCAGTCACCGGGCATTCCCGGCCCTTGATCCCAGACGTACCACGCGAAGCGCCGCCAGCCCTGCTGGCGCATCCACTCGAGCCAAGCATCCCAATACGGGATCACTTCGTTGTCACGGTGGATAAGGCCCAGATTGACCAGCACCTGGCCGCCCTCCGCCATCGGCAGGTGGGCGAATACACCGCGCATCAGGCCATCCCAATCGCTGATGCCGCCCGAGGTGTAGTCGCGCTGGTTGCCGTAGGGTGGCGAGGTGAAGCACAACTGTGCCGTGTCGCCGTTCATCAGCGCGGCGACCATGCTTCGATCGGTGGCGTCACCACAGATCAGGCGATGCTGACCGATGGCCCAGACATCGCCGGGGCGCGACACCGCCACGACGGGCGCATCCGGCACATCGTCCGCAGCATCCGGCTCGTCAGGTTCTGGTTCCACCTCGGCATCAGGCTCCGTGTCCAGCACATCACCAGCGAGCAGTGCCTCGATCTCGGCATCCTCGAAGCCCGTCAGGGCAAGGTCGTACCCAGCCTCGGACAGGTCGGCCAACTCCAGCGCCAGCATTTCCTCGTCCCAGCCGGCATCGAGCGCCAAGCGGTTGTCCGCGATCACCAGAGCGCGCTTTTGCGCCACGGTGAGGTGGGCCAGTTCAATCACCGGCACCTCATCCAGCCCCAGCTTGCGGGCAGCGGCCAGACGCCCGTGTCCGGCAATGATGCCGTTGTCGCCATCGACCAGGATCGGGTTCGTCCAGCCGTACTCGACGATGCTGGCCGCGATCTTGGCGATCTGGCTGTCGGCATGCGTGCGCGGATTGCGGGCATAGGGAATCAGCGCCTCGACCTTGCGGTACTCGACGTTGAGCGTGTTCAAAGTGGAAATCCCAAAAACAAAACCCGCCAAGCGTTGCCGCCGGACGGGTTGGAGTGAGTGATGAATCTGGGACAGTGGTAACTGCGCCTTGGGGTGGTAACCGGGGCCGGTAACCTGCCCACTGGTAACCTTGCCCGCGCTCTGACGCTAAAAAAGCGTCGCGCTCGCGCCCCCCGCATGGGATTTTCGGCAGGAAGGGCCCATTTTCCCCCGGCCACTCGCCGAACCGTCACCGCTGTCCAGAAGGTAGCTGAATATTACGCTCGGCAGCCGCGATTTGTTGCAGTCGATCCGAGCCGCAAAAAGGACAAACACGACAAAACGGGGACAATCCATCAACGCATTACCCTACGTTGCTCAGGAAGTTGGACGGTCACTGTCCGGCTTTCCATTCAGTGCTTCGGCCACGGTCTCCAACGCCTTCTGCCACCGACGCCACGCCGTCGTCCGGTCGCAGCCGAAGCGTCCACAGATGTTCCGCCACGGCTGACGGTCGCTGCGCATCCACACCAGATGGCGCTGCTCGACCTCCAGCCACTGCATCCAGCGCATCGTCTCCAGCATCCGATCAATCGCGTCAGGGCTGGGAGGGAAGTAGTGGCGCGGCTGCTCGTCAGCCGACAAGCGCTCCCACTGCTGGCGCACGATGATGGGCCAGACGTTGAAGTAGCCCTGCACACGCACGGGCGGCAGGCGTCGTCCGGTGCTTGCTGCTTCCTCAAAGCGTGCCGCCACGTCGTCAATCGTCCACGGTGTTCGACGGTTAGCCATGATGCCGTCCTCCCTTGCCGTAGAGACGCTCGCCGATCTGGCGTACCAGTTCACGCTCCATCCAGTCGAGACGATCATCGTCGGGTGACACGACCAGGATGTGCTGGTCGCGCCAGCCGCGTTGCTTGATGGCGTCCACATCCTGGACGTCAGGCTGGAGTCGCCCGAGCGGGCATCGGTATTGGGGTGTCGGAATCTTCATCTCACACCTCCTGTTCCAGATCGTGCTGCGCGATGGCCCAGTGCAGCAGCGCCAACGCGTCGGCCTCGTTGTCGTCGGACGGAGCGTGGCCGCGCGCGGTGACGGATGCGATCACATCCCCTTTGCCCGCATTGCCTTTGCCGGTGGCGTGCTTCTTGATCGTGCCGACCGGCACGCCCTGGTATGGAATCTGGTGGTGCTCGCACCAGGCGGTGAGCGTGGCCAGGAATCCGCCGTAGGCGTGGGCCGCATCGGTCGAGACGTGGCGGCGGACTTCCTCGAAGTGCAGCGCGTCGATGCCGTCGCAAGATTGCTTGATCTCCGTGAGCCAACGTTTGAAGCGAAGGAAGCGCATTCCGCCGCCTTCGAATCGCTGCGGCCGGAAGCTCTCGGAACCGCTGGTGATGTGGCCGTCGCTGTCGCGCAGCGCCCAGCCAGTGGCGGTGCCCAAGTCGAGGGCGAGGATGGTGGTGGTCATTGTGTCAGTCCTTGCTTGGCGCTGATCTGACGCAGCTGACACGGGATGTCGAAACTCTCCATGAGGCGCGTGCACGCGCACGTGTAGGGGTAACGACAAACAGCGTCAGCTGCGTCAGACCGCGTGGTTTTCATGAGGTCAGTTGTCCGCGTAGGGGGTGTAGGAAGGCGTCGGCGGGTGCTTGAGGCCAATGCCCTGAAACCCGCGCACGCCCACGCCGTTGCGCCATTTCTCGATTCCGCGTGTGATGAGCAGATCGGAGAAGCGACGTTGCGCGCCGACAAACTCGCCAGCGGCGTCAGCCCACTGCTTCCAGTCGGTGAACAGTTCGGCGGTCAGAGACTTGGCATTCGGGGTGCGCACACAGCGCTCATCGAGCCAGCGACCCAGCGCGTCCTCGGCCTCGAAATACTCCTCGGTGGCATCCACCACGCGTTGCGGAGGATCGAGCCGACCGTGGCGCTGCCAATCCAGACAGCCCTGCACGGCCCACGCGAGGATGCCGTCGCGTTCGGCCAGCAGCTTGTGTTGCAGGTTCTTGTCTCGCTGCTGCGGCGGCACGGTGATCGTGAACGGGATCAAGTGCAGACGCCGCTTCATCGCCTCATCGATGTTGCGGATGGCGGGCTTGTGGTTGCCCGCAACGAACAACTTGAATTGCGGAAAGAACTCGAAGAAGTCCTGGCGCATGAAGCGCGCCGCGATCTTGTCGCCGCCAGTCAGGTTCTTGAGCTTGGACTCGGCCCAGCGCTTGCCCTGTTCGGTTTCGATGGCCGCCACGAAACGTGCGCCGCGCAGACCCGCCATATCGGTCGGGTGCCGGTCGGTGCGCGTTTCCATGAAGGTGTCCATCGGCGCGTTGGTCGCGTAGTCGCCGAGGATGGTGGCCAAGGTGTTCACGAACACCGATTTGCCGTTCGCGCCCGTGCCGTACAGGAAGAACAGCGCGTGCTCCTGCGTCGAGCCGGTCAGCGCGTAGCCGACCATCCGTTGCAAATAGGCCTGAAGCTCTTTGTCGCCACCGGTGACCTCGTCGATGAACTGCTTCCACGTCGGGCAGTCGCCGCTGGGCGTGGCCGTGGTGATCTTGGTCATCCGGTCGGCACGCTCGTGCGGGCGCATCCGGCCTGTTTTGAGATCGACCACGCCGCCCGGCGTGTTGAGGAGCCACGGATCGGCGTCCCACTCGTCCGTGGTGGCCGCGTGCCTGCGATCCGCGCGCGCCAGCCGCTCGACACCGCCGACCGTACTGGCACTGGCCAACTTGACGGCGACCTTGGGGTTGTCAGCACGCACGGCGGCCTGGCGGCAGACGCTGCGGATCAGATCGGTGGCGGCGAGCGTGTCCTCGGTGCGCCAGCGCTGCCCGTCCCACACCAGCCAACGTCCCCAGGTGGCCACATAGCGCCAGTCACGGTGATAGCGCCGGGTGAAGGACAGCGCCAGCGCATCCTCGGTGCCCCAGACGGACTCGTCGCTGCTGACCACCGGCTCGGCCTCGTCGGTGACGTCGTGCATTTGCAGGCGCGGGCCGTGGGTGAGGAAGGTGGCGACATCGAAACCCTCAGCGATGGCGTCCGCCGCGTCCCAGCCCTCGGCGGCCTCCTCGGGCGGGTACAGGATGTGGCAGGACTTCGCCCCCGCCGACAGGATGGCCTGCGCCGCTTGCGTGGCGTACTCCCAGCCCGGTTTGTCGCGGTCGGGCCAGATCAGCACGGCCTTGCCCGCCAGCGGCGACCAGTCGGTCTTGTCGACCGGGGCGTTGGCACCGTGCATGGCTGTGGTGGCAACGATGCCCGCGTCGATCAGGGTCTGGGCGCATTTCTCGCCTTCGACCAGCACCACTTGGACGGCATTGAGCATTCCGGGCTGGTTGTAGAGCGGGCGCGGATTGGGCGGCGTCATCTTGCGCCGCTTGGCGTCCCACGGGCGGAACTGCTTCTTCTGCCCGGGCGGGTCGTAGCGGTAGACGACGGCAATGAGATGCCCGCTCGCATCGAGGTAGTCCCACTTCGCCGTGGCGGGACCAAGCTCGTCGACGGGCATATCTTTCTTGCCAGAGCGGCGCACCGGCATTTCGCGGGCACGACCTAGCAGTTCGGCCGCCGCGTCCAGCACACGCTGGAAGTCGGTGTGGATGTTGAGCGCCAAATGTCCGGCAATGAGATTGAAGATGTCGCCGCCGTCGCCTGTGGCACGATCCGTCCACAGCCCAGCTTTTTCACCATCGAGCACGACCTCAAGGCTGTCGCCGGGACTGCCCAGCACGTCACCGATCAGGAAATTGCCCCGGCGTTTCTTGCCTGCTGGGAACAAGGTGGCGAGCACCGAGGGCAAACCGGCGATCAAGCCTGCCCGCAGCGCCTCGCGTTCGCTGTCATCAAAAGTGCGTCGGGTTTCGGCTGGTTTTGAGGTGTCGTTGAAGTCAAGCATCGACACCTTCCTTGTCCGATCCTTCGGCCTGATCCTCGTCCCGTTTCTTGACGGCGGCGCTGCGTGCCGCCCAAGCGGACAGTTCGGACAAGCGATAGCGCACAAGCCCACCCATCAGGTAATGCGGAATCCGGTACTTGTTGCGCATCGCGTGATCGGCGAACCAGTAGTACGGCAGACGCAATGCAGCCGCAGCCTGCTTGGCATCGATCATGGGATCGATGGCAGTCGTCGGGGTGTGTTTGTCAGTCATTCCTGCGTCCTCCAGCAGCGGTCTTGCCACGCGCACATCCGGCATTCGAAGTGGGTCGGATCGTGAAAGGCGCGCGGCAGAAGCTCGCCTGCCTCGGTGGCCGTGATGACCTTCACCGCCCGGTCCGACATGCGCTGGGCCAGTGCTGCGTCAAAGGGCACAAGCTCGGTGTAGACCTCCATCGTGTCGGCGTTGAGCGCCGTGAAGATGGCCGGGTGCTCGTGCAGTTCGAGATAGGCCTGATAGATCGCCACTTGCGCCGCGTAGATGGGCTTGGAGATGGCCAGGCCTTTTTTCTGCAGGTCGCTCCAGGCCTTTTTTCTGCAGGTCGCTCCAGGACTTGTTGCCAAGACACTTGCACTCCCAGAGCGCGGGATAGGCAAAGCCCTCGGGGCCAGCGACGATGACGCCGTCGACGTGGCCCTGCAGGCGACCGTCGGCCACCGAGAAGCCAAACTGCTCGCCGTCTGCCTTGCGGGTACGCAGGTCGAAACCGGCAGCCCGCAGCCACGCCACCATGCAGTCCTCCATGACGTGGCCGCGCTCGAAAACGCGCAACAGCCGACCTTGAGCACCGCGTCCGTGGTCGATGGGAGCCTTGGCGTACTCGAACTGCAGCGCACGCTCGCAGGCCACGCCAAGACGCGAAGCCCCAAGGTACTGGCGTGCGGACTGACGTTCGCGGGCCTGCTGCATCCCGGCATCGACCAGCGCCGTGACACGCTCCGAGAGGCTTGAAGATGAGTTGAAATCCAGCATCGCAGCCACCTCAGAACGGAATGTCATCGTTGAAATCCGCGAACGGATTGGCGGCATAAGGTGCCAGCGGATCAGGGGCCGGAGGCATTCCCCGCACGGGCGGGAACTTGGTGGCCTCGTGGTGCGCCACCATTGCCTCCGACCAGCAGGTGACTATGGCGTCGATGACGCGCAGCGCCTCGCTTTCCGAGTAGTCACCCAGCGGTTTCGTGAAGCCGATCTCGCCCGCCGCCTCACCGAAAGCCTTGAGGCATTGGCGCATCGCAGCCCGCTCGACATCAGACGGATTGATCATGGCGACCTCCGTCTTGTCCAGGTAGCCCTTTTGCACACGCTCCCAATTGCCGTACATCAGGTGAAAAGCGTCCTGACAGCGGCGAGAGCAGAACACCCAGTCCAGGGGATAGCGCCGGGGATCGCCCACACCGTGGCGGTTGTCGGTGTGGCCGTAGCCCCGGGCCTGTCGTTTGCAAACCCAGCATTTCACGCTCCCTCCTCGATTTCATCGAGCAGCAGACCCAACTGCAGGGCAGCGCCAGCGAAGGCGGCCTCACAGCGGCGTTTGAAGTCGGCGTAGTTCGTCGAGCTGCGTGCAATCGCCGTGACCGCGTGGATCTGCGATTCCAGATGTGCCAGGCCCTGATCGGACAGCCACTGGTGGTGCTTCTGCGAGATGCCCTTGCGATTGCGGATCTCGTTCAGCAAGTCCTCCGGCAGAACCGGCCCATAGACCCAGCGAAGCGTGATCTGACCAACAACGTGTGGCGGGTTCTGGTCGTGGCCTTGGTACTTCCAGCCGAACAAGCGGTAGATGGCGCGGTAGTAGTCCGGGTGAAAGCGTCGCTCCCACGAAGCGCAGGACTGGCGCAGCAGTTTGGAGATTAACTCCTGCAGCGCATCCGGTGCCCGGTGGTGCTGGTAGCCGGTGGCCTCGTCGATCAGCGCGACCTCGCCCGTGGTGGCCAGCGCCCGCATGATCTTCATGCAGTTCGAGACAATGCCCCGCCGCGCTTTGTGCAGCGTGCCGTCGATGGCGGCTTTAACGACCGCTGATGTGACGTCGGCAATGATGCCAGCGGGGAAGAACTGGGCCTTTTGGCCCGACGGCAGCAAAATTGTCGCCTCTTTTTTGTTCAATGATGACAATGAGTTAGGCGCAAATTCCCGTAGAAAGCTGGCAAAACGGTCACCCCTTTGGCGCTCGGCAAACCCCAGCAACTTCATGAGCTGGCGACGGACATAGCCGCGCTCGCCAGTGGTGAGCACGACAGCCTCGCAATCGAGATCACCAAATTGCACAACGCCGTAGTGGCTGGCAGTGAGAATGGATGCGTTCATGGCGACCTCCCTCACTGAGCCCACGACGGTTTGCCCGTCACGGGTGCGCGCTGCGGAGCCGGGGCCTGATATGCGGGCGCTGCCTGCGCCGGAGCGCCGGACGTGCCGCCGCCGGAAGTCTTGGGCGGCACACCCATCCACTTGGCGTAGTCGGGGTGGTCAGGCTCGACCGCCACCTTGATCACATTGCGATCCTGGCCCTTAGCGTCTTTTTCGATGTCGATGCGGGCGAGGAACTCGATGCCATCCAGCTCATGGAAACCCTGGATGCGACGCGCAGCGGCGGCCTGCGGGCTGTTGTCCTGCGGGTGAACGTTGCGGGCGCTGTTGAGCACGGCGCGGATGAAGCTGCGCCCCATCTGACCCCAGGTCGGACCTTTGGGCGAGTAAAGCCCGATGTTCGACCACATCTTGCGTTTGGCATAGTCGCCCGCAGTGATCACGAACTCGGCAGCGAGGTAGATCGATCCGGTCTCGAAAGACTGGGTTGCATAACCGCCGTCCCACCCCTGTGAGGGGTCGTCGTAGCCGCCAGGCTTGAACGTCGTGCGCACCGGGGCCAGCGTGCCTTTGGGGATCAGATCGAAGCCTGACTGTTGGGGGTCGGCATCCTGAAAATCGAAATAGTTTGACGACATGGCGGTTACTCCTTGGATTCGGTGGTATTCGGGGTGGCGGCGCTGACAGGCGCGATGGCTGCGCCTGCGCACTTGGCGATCAGTGCGCCGAGATCAGGTGGCTCCAGCAGGTCGAGGCGACCGCTGCGGTCTTTGGCGGGGAAGCCATAGGGATTGAGGGTGTGGGTGACGAAGGCGCGATAGGCACTGCCGTCCTCGGCCTTGATTTCGGCCAGCGTCACGACCTCATCGACGATGCCGGGTAGCTCAAGTGCGGTCTTGCTGCCTTCGATCTGTGGTACGAACACCTTGCGGTTGAAGTCATCAAGGCGCTCGTCGAGAATGGCTACGAACACCACGTTCCTGCCGCGTGCGTGCTGAAGGTGGGTGAGCGCGCTAATCATTTCCTGCCCAAGCAGGCCGTAGGCGGCACGCAGGTCAGGCTTGCCGGAGCGGTCGCTGATGGCACCGGGCTGCGTCTTGCACCACGCAAAGCACTGGCGGGACAGCTGCGTGATCGAGTCGACGAAGAAGGTCTGATAGCGGCCCAGTTGCGCCGGATCGCCAAACTTCTCGATGACGTGGTCGTAGTGCGCCTGCGAGAAGGCAGACTCCGGCGGCAGTGACTTGTCCGGGCCCGCGAGGAACACGAAGAAATCGCGTGACTCCGGCCACGAAGTCGGACGGATGGTGTCACCGGGCCAATCCGCCACCGCCAGATCACCGGCCTCGATGTCGAGAAACAGCGTGGTTTTGGGATCGAGGTCTTTGAGCCGGGAGGTTTTGCCGATGCCGGACTTGCCGAGCATCAAAAGCTTCACGCCCTTGCGCTCAGCCATGCGTTGCTGCGCGGAAATGATCGGCAGGCTCATGCGGCACCTCCATCCAGCGTGAGAGTGATGGAAGGTTTGCCTTCCTCCACCGTGCGTGCGGCGGCAAACTGCTCGCGCAGCGTCGTGGGCCAGTTGGAATAGCGGGATTCGGACACCGACAGCTTGACGTCGATGTAGTCCTCGATCTTTTCGCCGGAAGCCACGATGCGCTCGGCCATCTCCTTGAGGATGGCCTGATTCCAGGTCACCTTCTTGGGAAGTTCGTACTTGACGCGCAGCGCGCCGTCATTGACGTGGGCAGTGCCGAAGTCACGACCAGACTCGCGCATCGCGGCACGGGCTTGCTCACCGAAGCGCTGCAACTTGGCGGCATCCAGCTTGGCGCGCAGTGGCTTGAGAAACGCGATGGCCTCGTCGACATTGCGTTCGGCTTCCAAAAAGTCCCGGATCGGCGCAACCGCCAGTTGAGCGACGGTCATGCTCGCGAGGTCGGCGGGGTAGAGAGTCAGTTCTTTCATGGCTGCTCTCCTCACTGGTACGCACGAGCGAAGGTCGAGTGCCGCGAAACGCGACGCTCGAATGCTTCGATCTCGGGAATCAGGTAGGTGACGCGGGCACCGAGCTTGCAGAAGACCGGGCCGAGCTGTTCCTGCCGCCAGCGGCGCAGGGTCTTGACGGAAAGCCCCCAGCGGATGGCCAGCTCGTTTTCGTCGAGGGCGATGCGGATGGCATCGTCCGGAAGTGGCCGGATGACGCTCCGGCCGGGTTGAATGGATGGGACTTGGTTTTGCATAAGGAGCACTCCTTTTGTTGGGGTGCTCCTACTTTCTTGCCGCAGGGCTTGCGATATTTCGCAGTCTTCGCGCAGAAATCGCGCAGAAATTACAAGGGCGAAGCCTTATGCCATTTCGGATATCGTTCGTTCATCGTCAGTAGCTTGCGTGGAGCCCAGGTAGTCGGGGGTGCCGATGTTTAGTTCCCAGATTCGGGGCTTGGCATTACCGTCTGCGCCACGTAAGTACGTCTGCCACTCTGGCGCACCACGGAACAATTCGGCCATCGTGCGAAATGAAACACCCGACGCGGACTCGATCTGCGCCTTCGACCACTTGCGCCGCCCAGATGTCCATCCGTTGATGAACACCTCAACCACGTCGAGCCATTCCTTCTTGGTCAGAGTCCACGGATCGGGCCAAGGCCCGTGCAGCGTGCCGCTGCGTGCGTCATCCTTGATCAAACGTGGCGTGTCAATCACGGATGCTTCGGATTGCCGACGTCGAATCTCAGCATCGACCAGTGCGAGATCAATCGACACCTTCCCGTTGATGTTTTTGGCAAGCGTGTCAAGCGAGACCACGATGCCCGGTCCAAGGTAGCGGCGCGGCTGGTCCGTCGTCGTCGATAACACGATGGACAGGCCGAGATTCGATTGCCGCAGCCTCGTGTCGAGTTTGTCTGCGTGCTTGAGATCCCACAGCCGGGACACCAGTACGACTGGAATACGCTGATCGCCCATCAGGTAGTTGCCGAGCACATAGGGTTCATCTTCGTCCACAGTCAACGGCATGTCGACCAGTTGGGGACGGAGCAGATCGTCGAGACGTTCACGCAGGTAGTCCTTGCTGATGTTGTATCGGCAAAGGTCGCCTTCCGCCAGATCGAAGCGTTCGCCGGTTACGTCGTCAACCGCCGAAGTACTGGTGCTGTTGAAGATGACCTTTAGTCTGCGGAATCCCTGCTGGCCGTCGGCGTCCTCAATGGGGACGGTGATGTAGTCGCCGGGAGCTTTCTGCTTGAGCAAGCCCTTGCTCACAAGATCAGTTGCGGTCAGACCAAGCGCCGCCAGCAGGTGTCCATCCGCCTCGTGGCCTGCAAGGTCGAGCAACTTCATTTCGGATCGGAACAAAGCGAGGTTGGCACCGACCTTCGCCGGTTCGACGCGCTTCATCACACCCAGTGAAGTCAGGATGTCTTCACCACACTGGCGCAGACGAGAGTCGGGAAGATTCAACAGATTGCACGAACCTCGATGATCGACCGTGATGTCCAGCGCTCGCGAATCCTGCTCGCCGTCGAAACGGATCGAGAACGAGAGTTTTACCTCGATCACGGAACGGCAGCTTGACAAGGGGTTGTAGTCGCCGAAATGCCTGTCGGACACGCTCCAGACGCTGTCGCTGTTCGCCATCGCAAAAGTGACGCTGTGTCGGGTATGCCCGAGGGTCACGGTGATTGACGAAATCCATGCGTCTAGGATCACTGCCCCCTTGGCGGTTGCGGCGCGTAGGTTGACCGTTCTCTTGAGCATGCCCAGCTCGTAGCTGATGGCCCCGACAGGCTGCTTTGAGAGCGGTTTGTCGAAGCCGACCGCGACAAAGCGATCCGCGAGGCGTTGCGCTGTATCACGCTTGCCCGAGAGCACATGCACCTTGTTCGCTGACGGGTCGTACACCAGCGTTGCTTCGAGTGCGGGGGTGAAGACGAGGAGATCACGGCGACGATCCTTCATCTGCCGCAGCAGCTTCATCTTCCCGGGGTGATAAACGACCAGGTAATGCATGCGTCGCTTGGCATCCGCATCGCCTTCTTCCATCTCGAAATGAATCAGCTCGCAGTTCTGTTTGGCCTCATCGTCTAGATCAAGGATTTCGCCCACGCCTTCGTGCAGCTTCTTCTCGACTTCCGGCGTCCACTGGAAGTCACGTCCGTCGCCATCGCGCACCGTGAACCCCAGGAACTTTTTGTGTCCGTGGAAGTGGTGGGTCAGGTAGATGGTCTCGATCTGGTCGAAAACGCGCGACGCTTTAACGTGCAACCAGATCAGCCGGGTCATCGCATCTGCCGACTTGTCGAAGGTGGCAATCTCTGCGTGCTGCTCGAACTCCAGTTCCCGATAGGCGTGCTCCAGCATCTCCTCGGTACGGAATCGGACAAGCTGGAGAAACCGCACTGCCTCCTGATCGGCAATGGTGATGTCCTCGCGCCTGATCTTGAGGATGTGTTCGCGCAGCGCAGCGCGTGCCTGATCGTCAGGCAGAGACGCATCGATGCCGCCGAGCATGGCGAACTTGTCGACCTGCGCCAGAAGCTGAAGTGCGGAAATGGTTGCCGATTCGATCAGTTCGGCAATGTGCTTGTTGTTCTTGTGAGACTTCTTGGCCACTCGATGCTCCTAGCGTCGGCACCGTCAGCGCGGCTCGACATTCACGGGATGACTCCCAACATGATCTTGGTCTTGATGCTGGACAGCCAGTCCTCTCGGTACTGCGAGGCCAAGGTGTCGAGATTGGCGCGGCCGACGCCGGCCTTGCGGGCGAGGACTTCCAGCGAGGTCACGCTGTCGAGCCAGCCCAATCCATGCGATGCCACCAAAGCAGCCTTATCGGCAGTGGTCACAACGATGACGTTGCTTGGCAGTAGTTTTCTGGCATGCAGCCACGCGAACAGGTGTTTTTCACCGTCGTCCAGCGTCATGCAACCGGGCTGGCTGATAACCAATGCAGCCAGTTCCTTGGAAGTGACGCAATGTCGGGCGGCGAGGCCCGTCTGTAGTTCAGCGGGCGCAACCGCCACATGGCGAGGGTCGCTGGGATCGCCGGTCAGTGTTTCCTCGACGCATTTTTCGACCGTTTCGATGGCGAAGTGCGTGGTGATGGCTGTCCAGCATTGCGAGCGAAATGCTTCGAGGATGACGTTCGTGTCAGCGAATACGCGCACTTGAGGCATACGGCTCTCACCTCAAAGCTCGAACGGTGCGGGCAGGTCGTACTGATCGAATAACTCGGTCAGTCCAGCAAGGCCAATGCCGATGGTTTTGGCAGCCTTGCGCGCCGAAAGCCGTCCATTCTCCAGCGCCTCGTGAAGCATCTTCACGAAAGACGCAGAGAACCGCTTGGGTGGCCCGGACACAGAGGGCCTCTGCCTCTCTTGGGAGAGGCTTTGTCGGGTGTCATCACCGATGAGCTTGAGGTTGTACAACCGCCACGCCAGCGCCACGGGCGCGACCCGCAGCAAGGCTGCGACCTCGCATAGATGCGCAATGTCGTTAATACGCTCCTTGTCGATGAGTTTATCGAGCGAGGCACGCGGCATCAGCAGCGCTGCTGCGAAGCTGTTGGCTAGCTGCTCGATGCGTTTGCCCTTGGTGCGCTCCTCGAAGGAGTTCGACTCCCGATGCTCGGGCTTCATCGCGTCCCACGTCAGCGCATGGAAAAGTTCGTGGGCGAGATCGAAGAAGCGTCGAGCCTCGCTTTCGTTGCGGTTGATGAGGATGACCCCCATCTCCTCCAGATGGCAGGTTGCACCGGAGATCGACTTGCCGTCTGTGGTTTCGACCGTGTCGACGAACAGCACTGGAATGTCCAGTTCGCGCTCGACCTTGTCGATCAGGCTCTCGGCAGGAATGACACCCAAGTCAAGCTCTTCGACCAAGCTTTCCGCACGCTCCTGCGCATCCTCGTAAGACGACTGGGTGGACAGGCGCAGAGTACGCTTGAGCACGCTGGCCCGACTGTCGCGCTGTTCGCGCAACCAGCGCAGCAACCCAATCCATTGACCAG
>ERZ773035.284-NODE-284-length-42635-cov-19.631987_pt1 | contig 42635 bp, 28 predicted proteins | sample MGYA00511487_ERZ773035 | MGnify/ENA primary metagenome ERZ773035 (study PRJEB29015, sample SAMEA2737985) | human oral metagenome | biome: human oral; feature: human-associated habitat; material: dental | place: China | collected 2024 ... | reverse complement strand
AAAAGGTGAAAGGGTGAAAAGGTGAAAAGATGGCTGCGCCCTTTAAAGGTGAAAGAGTGAAAAGGTGAAAAGGTGAAAGGATGGCTGCGCCCTTTAAAGGTGAAAAGATGGAAAGGTGAAAAGGTGAAAAGATGGCTGACAGCCTTTAAGGGTGAAAGAGTGAAAAGGTGAAAAGGTGAAAAGGTGAAAAGATGGAAAGGTGGAAGGATGGCTGCGCCTGTTGGTGAAAAGCATGTCTAGTTTAGCTAGGAATACTAGAAAAACTAGTGATACTAGGATAGCTAGAAAAACTAGGACGACTAGAAAACCAAGAAAACTATCACAACCAACTTTCTAAACCTGACTCTTACTAAAAAAATGTCCGCTTTTTAGTGTGGATTTTAACATTATGAGAGCCCTTTTTCTCCACCAATCGCCTTCCTTGCCGCAAATAATCGATTCTCGCGAAGGTTGGTTTTGATGCTAAAAGGAGATAGCATGCGGATGCAGCAAAATGAATATTTATTTCATGAAACTGCCATTTGCGCCTATTTTGGGCCTATTTGTAGCTAAATGGCCTGCAATATGCCGCTAAACGCAGTGCGTTTTGGTGCTAAATGCAGTGCGTTTTGCCGCTAAATGCAAGGCGTTTTGATGCTAAACGCAGGGTAAAATGCCACTAAATACAGTATGAAAACACATAAATATACGCTGTAATGGTATAAACATAACCTGTTATAACCATGAAACACATGGGGCTAGAGGGCAAAATTGCTGCTAAAAAGTGGGTTTTTAGGGGCGAAATGCAGGTAATTGGAGTCAAAAAGATACGTGCTGGCAACCAAACTAGAAAGGCAAAATGGTGCAAAACGCAGGTGGTTTTCTTAAAAATGGACTAAGCGTGAGAGGTGTGCGGCTGAAAATATCGGCTAATTGCCTACTTTTAGGGTTTAATTTTCGCTAGAATGAAGCAAAATTTAGAGCGACATTGTAAAATAAAAGGTAATAATTTAAGATTTTGAGTTGTTTGAGTTTCTAAGTTGTTTGAGTTGATGAGTTTGTAAGTTGATGAGTTAGAAACTCACGAACTAGCCAAAGGATAAGCTAACGAAGTTACATCTATTATACAACGAAAACGCAGTTTGTGCGCAATTATAAACGCAAGGTGGGCTCCAAGATGCACATTAAATGTACTTGGAACCCACCTTCGTTAAGGCTACGACAAGCCTTCGATTACGCCGTTAACGACGTCGATACGTTCGGCTTGCGGACTCTTTGGCAAGCCAGGCATGCGCATGATGTCGCCTGCAACGGCCACAATCATTTCCGAACCCGTGTTGATAACGAAGTCGCGGATGGTGATGTCGAAGTTAGTAGGCAGTCCGTAGGCCTTCGCATCCTCCGAAAACGAGTATTGCGTCTTAGCAACACACACGGGGAAATGCTCCAAGCCCAGTTCCTTAATGCGTGCCAACTTCTTCTTGGCGGCAGGTTTCAGCACCACGTCGTTTGCTCCATATATGCTTTGGGCAATCTTACGCACCTTCGTTTCGATGTCGTCGGCATCGTCGTAGAGCATACGCAGCGGCTTAGAGGGGTTCTTCTCGATGGTTTCAACCACCAATCGCGCGATGTCTTCCGCCCCTTTACCGCCCTCGCCGAAGGCCGTGTTGAGTGCAAAGCCCACGCCCAGCTCCTCGCAATGACGGCGAACGATGTCCAACTCCTCATCGGTGTCGGTGGCAAAGCGGTTAAGGCACACCACCACCGTTTGGCCAAAGGCCTGCATGTTGGCAATATGCTTGTCCATATTGGCCAGTCCGCGGCGCACACCTTCCACGTTGGGCGTCTTTATTTCCTTTTCGTTCACACCGCCGTGCATCTTCAACGCTTGCGCGGTGGCCACCAAAACGGTTAGTTTGGGCGAGATGCCCGCCTTTCGGCACTTAATGTCGAAGAACTTTTCTGCACCTAAGTCGGCACCGAACCCCGCCTCGGTGATGGCGTAGTCGCCAAAGGTCATGGCCATTTTGGTAGCCATCACGCTGTTACAGCCGTGAGCAATGTTGGCAAAGGGACCGCCGTGGATAAAGGCAGGCGTGTTCTCGATGGTCTGAACCATATTGGGATGGATGGCATCGTGCAGGATGGCCACGATTGCACCGCCCACACCCAGGTCTTTAACCGTGAAGGGTTTGCCTTGCAATGTTACGCCCAGCAACACGTTGTCGATGCGGCGGCGCAGGTCTTCTTCGCTAGTGGCAAGGCAGAAAATGGCCATTATCTCCGATGCGGGCGTGATGTCGAAGCCCCCTTCGGTAACAATTCCGTCGGTTTTGCCGCCCAATCCCGTAACGATGTTACGCAGGTTGCGGTCGTTCACGTCGAGAACGCGCCGCCACAGCACCTCTTTCATGCCGAAGCCATCGTCTTGGTGTTGGTAAATATAGTTGTCTAGCAGGGCGGCAATCATGTTGTTGGCCGAAGTGATGGCGTGGAAGTCGCCCGTAAAGTGCAAGTTAATCTTCTCCATTGGCAACACCTGTGCATATCCGCCGCCAGCAGCTCCACCCTTCATGCCAAAGCATGGGCCGAGCGAAGGTTCGCGCAAAGCCACCACGGCGTTCTTTCCAATGCGGTTCATGCCTAAGGCCAAGCCTACGCTGACGGTGGTTTTACCGTTTCCGCTTTTGGTGGGCGTAATGGATGTAACCAAGATGAGGTTGCATTTCTTCACGCGTTCTTCGTCGATGAGCGTGTAAGGAACTTTGGCAATGTGCTTGCCATAGGGTTCTAACTCAGCGGCGGAAATGCCAGCCTTCGCGGCAATGTCGTTAATAGGCAACAGCGTGGCCTCGCGAGCTATCTCGAAATCTGTCTTCATAGATGTGTAAAGCGTTAGTTTAGTAATAATCTTGTTGACGTAACTCTGGGTCAAATTTAGGTTATTTTTTTGCAACAGCCAAGCGTTTTGCCAATAAAAAGACAGCTGATGTTGTATTTTGTGCATGCAGGGGCGTGCAAACGAGGTTGTGAAAAGCGTGGGGAAGAGAGCAATTGACGGGGTGATGGGGTGGGGAGTTAGGGATGGGCGACAGCGGCAAGCGCATCACTTTCTGCCCTTCGGCCTACCTTATTTCCCGAAAAATGTAGTACCTTTGCACCACGATAACAACGGTTAGGCATAGCCTAACACACTTTTTCTACAACAAAAGTAATGAAAAAGCTATATATTGAGACCTACGGCTGCCAGATGAACGTGGCCGATAGCGAGGTGGTGGCTGCGGTAATGCAGATGGCCGGCTACGAGATGTGCCAAGACGAAGCCGAGGCCGATGCCATTTTTATGAACACTTGCAGCGTGAGAGAGAATGCGGAGAACAAGATTTATAACCGACTTGACACGCTGCACGCCGAGCAGAAGAAGGGACGAAAGGTGATTTTGGGCGTGCTGGGCTGCATGGCCGAACGCGTGAAAGACGACTTGATTGAGAACCATCACGCACAGTTGGTGGCGGGACCAGACTCGTATCTTAACCTGCCCGACATGATTGCGCAGGCAGAGGTGGGCAATAAGGCCATCGACATCGCCCTATCGAAGACCGAGACGTATAAGGATGTGGTTCCGAAACGCGTGGCATTGGCCAAGATTAGCGGCTTTGTGAGCATCATGCGCGGCTGCGACAACTTCTGCCACTATTGCATTGTGCCTTATACGCGCGGCAGAGAGCGGTCGCGCGATGTGGATAGCATCCTTAACGAGGTGCGAAACCTGCAACAACAAGGCTACAAAGAGGTTACGTTGTTGGGGCAGAACGTTAACAGCTACCGATTTGTGAACGAAGAGGGACAAACAATAGACTTCCCCCAACTGTTGCGACTGGTGGCCGAGGCGGTTCCCACAATGCGCATTCGCTTTTCTACGCCCCATCCCAAGGACATGAGTGATGCCACACTTCGCGTTATCGCCGAAGTTCCGAACGTTTGCAGGCACATACACCTGCCCATACAAAGCGGTAGCGACAAAGTGCTGAAACTGATGAACCGCAAATACACTGTGGAATGGTATCTTAGCAGGGTGAAAGCCATTCGCGAGCTGGTGCCCGACTGCGGATTGTCGACCGACATCTTTGTGGGCTATCATGGCGAGACGGAAGCCGACCACGAGGAGTCGCTGCGCATTATGCGCGAAGTGGGTTACGACTCGGCCTTTATGTTCAAATACAGCGAACGGCCTGGCACTTATGCCTCGAAACACCTGCCCGACGATGTTCCCGAAGACGTGAAGATACGTCGCCTGAACGAATTGATAATGGTTCAGAACGAGAACTCGGCTCGCGCCAACCACGCCGAGGTGGGAAATGTTCGCGAAGTGTTGGTTGAAGGTCCGTCGAAACGCAGTCGCGAACAGCTTTGTGGTCGAACCGAACAAAACAAGATGGTGGTGTTCGACAAGGGCAACCACCATATCGGCGAGTATGTAAAGGTGCGAATAACGGGCAGCACCAGCGCCACGCTGTTTGGAGAAGCGGTAGACTAAAATTGCCAAGCGATAGAAAATGCGGGGACAAGTGGCAACAGGCGGCTTGTCCCCGCAATGGGTTTATACCCTTCTTTAAGACATCATAAATCGTATGCTTTTGGTGTGTAGTACTAAAAAATGCTGTATCTTTGCAGTAAAATAAATGAGATATGCTAGTAAATTTCACGGTTAAGAATTATCGTTCGTTCAAAGAGGAGCGCACGTTTAGCATGGAAGCCAGCTCGATAAAGGAACACGAAGAGTCTGTGATTAAAGCCGGTAATCAGCGTCTGTTGCCGCTTACCATTATATATGGTGCAAACTCTAGCGGCAAGAGCAATCTCATTTTTGCCATTTACACCATGCAGCGAATGGTGAAAGAATCGGTACGCCTGAACGAAAGCGACCCACTTATTTATGATCCCTTCGCCTTAGACGAGGTTTCCCGCTCGGCTCCCACGCTGTTTGAGGTGCAATTCATTCAGGGAGAAAACCGCTATCGCTACGGATTTGAGTACACAAAAAAAGAAATTGTTTCGGAATGGCTGTACGAAAACAGGTTTGGCGAAGAGGAAGTGGAGCTTTTCGTTCGTTCAAAAGATGTGATAGAGGTTTCAGAAAAGGCCTTTCCTGAGGGCAGAGGTAAAGAGGATTTAACCAATGCGAACCGTTTGTTCCTTTCGGTTGTTGCTCAGTTAAAGGGCGAGAAGAGCAATGCTGTGATGGCCTGTATTGGCGAATACAATGTTATTTCGGGTATTCAAACTGAAAATTATGGGCTTTTTACGGCCAAGATGTTTTGGGGAAATTTGGATGGAGCGGCCGAAGCGCAGAGGTTTTTTAATGAGCTTCAATTGGGGTTCAACAATTTTTCAGTGAAGAAGGCAGACCCTTTACCTGAGACATTGGAAAGTCTACCTAATGATGTTAGGCTGCAATTTGAGAAAGGGTCGTCAACGAACATTGTTGTCGAGGCAATAACAACCCACAACATCTATAATGAGGATGGGCTAGTTGTTCGCGAGGATGATTTTTACAGAGATGAGATGGAATCTGAGGGGACAAAGAAAGTTATTGAGTTGTCTGGCCCAATTTTCGACACGCTCATTAATGGAAATACGCTCATTGTAGACGAGCTGGACGCCAAGCTTCATCCGCTTTTAACCCGAAACATCGTGCTTCTGTTTATGGACCCAGAACGCAACAAGCATGGTGCGCAGCTGATTTTTGCCACTCACGACACCAACTTGCTCGACCTATCTGTGCTTCGGCGCGACCAAATTTGGTTTGCAGAGAAAGACAGGGTGGAGAGTACCGACATCTACTCGCTTGTGGAATTTGAGGAAGACGGCCAAGAAGATGCAAATAACAAGCACGACATTGAACGCGATTACATTCGTGGGCGTTATGGTGCAATACCTTTTATCGGGAAATAACACAAGGAACTATGGGACATTCCAAAAACAATGAGCTTGCAAGACTAAGGCAAGAGCGCGGAAAATCGAGGGCAACGAATGGACGTAAAGAGAAAGGACGCCAACGACAGGTGCGTTTCTTAATCGTATGTGAGGGTACTAAAACAGAGCCGTATTACTTTAATGCCCTAGTTCAGGGCAGCATGTCAGATGTTCGCGAAGTGAATGTACAGGGAGTGGGCATGGGAACTGTCGCTTTGATTAAAGAAACGAAGGCAATAAAGCACGATTTGGAAAAAAGAACAACATGCAGTTCGATAGGGTGTGGGTTGTTTTCGACAAAGACGATTTCCAAGATTTTAATCAAGCAATAGCAATGGCCGAAAGGTTGGGATATGGAAGTGCTTGGTCTAACGAAGCATTCGAGTTATGGTATTGTTTGCATTTCGCATATCTCAACACCGGCATCAGCCGCGCTGACTATATCACAATGATTGAAAACGCTCTAAAAAATAAATCTGGGAATAACAACTTCATATATACGAAAGGCAACCGAGACATATATAGCCTACTTCAAAAATATGGCGATGAGAATATGGCTAAGAAGCACGCTGAAAAACTACGCAAGTCGTTCAACAACACTAACTACGCCGCGCACAATCCGTGTACAATGGTAGACAAACTTGTAGACGAATTGCAACATCCCGAACGTTTTCTTAGAACAACGCCTTAAAAAACGCTAGGTACTGCGCTTAAACGTTCACGCCAACCTACCGCCCCATTTGCAAAAACACGTTACATGCTGCATTGGCCTTTGTTGCGGCTGCGGGTTTAATCGTTTGGACTTACTAAAACGATCAGTGACAACCCACTTTATAGATACGCAACGAGTTGCTTACATGCTGCGCCACTCCTTATATATATGACACGATTTGCAGCTAAGGACAAGGTTTGTGGGATGGTTTTAAATCACCTGTTCTTAGAGGAAGCAGACCTTTGCAGTGTTAAAAAATGGGCGAGAAGCGTAATTTTAACGCGCAATCCATTGCGGTGTCAATGAAAAGAACTAACTTTGCTGCGTAAGATGAAATGTACTTCACAGGCAAACAATGTGCTGAGGAGAATTTTGGATGCCCCGTTCTAGGGTGTTTCTGTCGTCAATAAATAACGCTACCTAACCCAATGGATTATATTTCAATATATATTCTTTAACAATTAAAAGTACTAACAAATGAGTAAAAGCAATTTCTTAATGAGCTGCGCGAAGCATATCTTCGTGTTCTCAGCAGTATTGATGGCAAGCGTTGCCTTGTCCAGTTGTTCAAAAGACGATAAGGATGACGTCCAAAACGTTCCAGAGCAAAGTGCCGTTATTGACGGGAAAGTGTACAACCTGACCACTCCCAAGTATTCAGCCATAGCTGAACGAGACCAAAGCTATATCCTTTATCTATACCTTGGAGATAAAGGTTGTTGGATAAGGATTGAGGGAGATGCCGAAAAGTACAATGGAAAGATTATAGACCTTACGAAAACCGAGGAGAAATTTGAGGATGATGCATCAAACTGGGATATTACATGTTGCAACCCGGATGGGGAAGGTTGGCTATTCGAAGGTAGCGCACTTGAAGAAGATGAAGATGAAGTGGGAATACATAAATATGTAAGGTTCTCAAGCGGAACAATGAAAATAGACTTTAATTCCAAAAAGCAGGAATTTAATGTTGAAATTAGGAACGCCCAAATTAAAGACCCCCACCATGGTGACAAACAAACTCATACGCTAGAATTGAGGTGGAAGGGGAAAGCATCTCAAATCAAATCCTAGGTACAAACACAAATGGGCATAGGGTAGACTGCACCCCTTGCTGCCATTTTATACCTAACACAAAAAGAGCCATATTAGAACTCATTGTCAGCGTTCAATATGGCTCTTTTGGGTTTAAGGCATGTTCGTTATCGCTTTTTTCCTTAACCCGCCGCATTTATCCTTGTCATAGGTGGATAAATGGATGTTGAGAGTTAGATGCACGCACATTATTGCACGATACGCCCTACAACTTGCATGGAACACATGTGCCTTCCAAGGCCGCTCCCTGCCTTCATTAAGGTTTCCTCCCCCACATTCATCACGGTTTCTTTCCTTCCCTCATCAAGGTTTCTTCCCCACCTCCATCAAAGTTTCTTCCCTACTTCACCCAAAGCATGTTTTTCTACTCCAAGAGAAACTTGCTCCCTATCTCAATGGGAACGTGAAATGTTTCTTGTCTTTTCCTTTCAGTCCCACGTAGTCCACCTCCATTCTGCCATTTGCAATGCGGCAAAGCAGATAGGTGTTGTTGCTGTTTACCAGATTGGGGAAATTAATAACCTCATTCGGTTCCTGATAGCCAAAGGCGTGAAGATGGGCAGAAAGCATCACCGACACGTTCATCTTATTGAGTTCGGGCATCAAAGTCTTCTGCAAATGATAAGGGCCGTGCCACTTTTGTAACGTCGGCGGAATGTGAGAAAACACGATTAAGGGATATTTCCCCACTTGTTTACTTTCGCGAAGACCACGCAACCACCTGGCCTCTTCCTCACGATATTGGTCGTAGTTCACAATACCACTGTATTCAATATCCTCGTCGGGCTTATCCTCGCCCGTATCAATAAACAAAAAGTCTATGCCTGCCACATGTTGCACGCGATAGTACTTGCCATTGTTCGTAGGAAAATAGCGATAAAGGTAATCGGCAAACTGCCCGCGCAGCTCATGGTTTCCGCGATTGAAGAATAAAGGCGTGTGCGTTGCAAACATACGTACGCAGGTGTCCAAATAAGCCTCCATCATGTGTTGTTGGTTCCTCAAACGGTTAGACATGTCGCCATTGAGCAACACAAAGTCCAGTTTCTTAAAGTCTACATTCTTACACAAGTCTTTCATAAACTGCGCGCGTTCGTGAATATCGTTCAACACAAGGAACGTCACTTCACGCGGCTTTGCAGGGAAAGTCTTAAACTCGTGCGGTTTTCCGCGCCACACATCGGTGCATGCCGTCTTTCCCAAAGTCACCCAATCATCGTATCGCCACTCCGCAACCTCTTGCGTAAACACCCGATAGCGATATTTCGTATCAGGTTTCAAACCCTCGATACGCACGCGGTGCACACTATCCGTCAGCACCTTTCTTCCCGCCAACACATCATAATAGCGTTGCCGCGCCCTCCCATAGAAATGGTCAGCAGAGTCGGGCGCAATCTCAACCCACGACATTCCAGGAACATCGGTTACCCAAACAATAGTGGTACCCGTGCTGTCCATGTCGCAAATCCAAGGGCCATGCGTAACCTTAATGGCCTTGGCACCAACAGAAAACAGCAGCATCAAGCTAAACAATAAACATCTCATGTGCTTTGATTTACATTCGTCAATAACATTTTTCTTTAAGAAAACCACATAAACAATACGAAAGACATGGCAGATAGTACCATCCACAGTTTTATATAGGCATGTTCTAACAATTCCCCGCAAAGGTTCAATTGTAGTTCCTTGTGTTGCTCTTCCCTGTCTTTTTTGCTTTTATCCAGCATCTTTCGCTTACTCTTTCAGTCGCCTAGTACCCTATGCTCCTTCAATCCGTAAGCAAAACCTGCTCAGCTAAAAGCTAAAAATACAGCAAAGGTAATTTTTATAACCTGCCTATACTTATGGTGTATGGCTATCGCCCTTCCACGTCGCGTCTTTCTTTTGCAAGTCCTCGCTATTCTTTCCCACCATTATTTCAAACGTTCCAGGTTCAACAACATATTGCATCGTGTTGTCCCAAAATCCCAAATCATGAGCATGTAGCACGAAGTCAACGCGCTTTGTCTGCCCCTTAGGGATGAATACCTTTTGAAAACCCTTCAACTCCTTCACCGGTCTAACCATCGAGGCCACCTTGTCGGCCACATAAAGTTGCACAATCTCCTCACCGTCAAAGCGGCCCGTATTGGTTACTTCGACAGAAACTTGCAGCGAACCATCGGCAGCAAACTGCTGCGGACATTGCATTTCGCCATACGAGAAGGTGGTGTAACTTAACCCATAACCAAAAGGATACAGGTTTTTATTGGGCACATCAATATGGCGAACGGTCGAACTATGGGGCATATCGCCAGGCCTTCCCGAACGTTTATAGTTGTAATAATTGGGTATTTGCCCCTCGGTAAGCGGAAAAGAAGTGGTTAACTTGGCCGAAGGTACGGCATCGCCAAAGAGAATATCGGCCACTGCATTGCCGCATTGCGTACCGGGGAACCAAGCCTCCAGCAGTGCATCCGACTGCTTATCCACTTTCTCTAAACATAAGGGTCGCCCATTCATCAGCACAACCACAAGCGGTTTGCCTGCCTTACGCAGCGTATCGAGCAACGCTTGTTGCTTACCCGGCAAGCGAAGCACGGCCCTACTGCGCGACTCTCCGCTCATCAAGGCCTTCTCTCCCACAACGGCTATCACCACATCGCTATGCTTTGCTGCCTCGAAAGCCGCCGAAAACTCGTGCGTTGAAGGGTCTAAGAAGTCGCAACCCTGCACGTAGTTAAGCACAACATCCTTGCCCAGCTTGTTCTTCATGCCGTCCAGTACAGTTACCACATCTTTTTCTTCACCCCGCGCTTTCCACGAGCCCATCACCTCAGAACGATTATTTGCCAGCGGACCAACAAGCGCAATGCGTTTCGTTTGCTTAGAAAGCGGAAGTGTGGCGTTGGTGTTCTTCAGCAACACCATTGATGCCGTGGCTGCCTTTCGGGCCAAAGCGGTAACAGATTCAGAGCGCACCTCACGGCGTTCGCGTTTCAAATCAAGAAAGCGATAAGGGTCGTCAAATAGCCCTAAAACATATTTTGCTCGCAATATGCGTTCAACAGCAGTGTCTATAACCTGCACATCCAGTTGCCCTTCACGCACAGCCTCCTCCAAACAACGGTTATATAGCCCATCGGTCATATCCATATCCACCCCTGCACGAAAAGCCATCAGGGCCGCATCCTTATCTGTTTCGGCCACGCCATGCGCTTTCAACTCTTGCACGGCATTCCAATCGCTCACCACAAACCCTTGAAAATTCCACCGATTACGCAGCAGTTCGGTCATCAACCAACGATTTCCGGTAGCAGGAATGCCATTAACGCTGTTGAAAGCAGACATGAAAGTCCTTACGCCAGCATCTACACAAGCCTTAAAGGGTGGCAGATAAACCTCGGCCAAGGTAGACAGAGAGAGGTCTACCGGGGCATAATCTCGCCCTGCTTGCGGTGCTCCATAGGCCACAAAATGCTTGGCGCAGGCAAATACAGCATTGGTTTCCCCTAAATTCCATTGAAAGCCCCGCACTCGTGCCGCTGCAATTTGGCTTGCCAGATAGGTGTCTTCGCCCGCACCTTCAACAATTCTCCCCCAACGCGGGTCGCGTGCAATGTCCACCATCGGGGCAAAGGTCCAATGAATGCCCGATGCAGCGGCCTCAACGGCCGCAGCCTTAGCCGTTTCGAACATGAGATTGGTGTCCCAAGAACACGACTCGGCCAAGGGTGTAGGGAATATCGTCTTGTAACCATGTACTACATCGAAGGCAAACAGAATGGGAATTTTTAATCGCGACAGCTGCATATTCTTCTCTTGCAACGGCCGCAGCTTGTCAACACCGCCTACATTGAGTATGGAACCCACCATACCACGAGCAAAGAGCGAGTCGGAAAGGGCCCCGCTCTGCGGTCCTGTCAGCAAAGAACCCCCTACATATTGAGAAATCTGCCCAATCTTCTCGGCCAATGTCATCTTTTGCATGAGCGACGTCACAAATTGGGTTTCTTTATCTGCTGCGCTTAGTTCTTTCTTCACCAGCTTTCGCGGCTGTTTGGCATGGGCATGTTGCGCATTCCCAACAAGTAGGCTACCCACTATACAGGCAACAGCTAAGACACTTCGTTTCATATTCTTCGAGATTGTTGTTTTTTATTTCGTTCAGATGTTATGCCGTCCGCTCAAACCGAAACGCTTTTTTACAAGCATCGTTGCGGCACAAAATGGAGGGGCTTTAAGTGTTAGCGCGCATCAACCGTGTTGATTTCAATGGTTTGTGGGACTAAATCCACAGCCTTTGCGGTAAGCCGAACGGCAGAAGGTGACTTGCCTGCCTGCACCACCACCAAGCATTTACCGAAGAAGGCGCGCCGCTCGTGAGCCTGAAAACGTTCCAACGAAAACGGACTTCCATTGTCAACGCCTGCAATTTTGGCCTCTCCCGTCAATGAAAACAAGATGTTGTTTTCTGCCCAAGGGCACAGATTGCCGTCTTTATCCACCACCTCGACCGTAACAAACGACAGACTTCGGCCATTGGCTTTTATCACTTGCCGATTAGGAGTTAGCCGAATATGATGGGGCGCACCAGCCGTTTTCAACGCCTTCTCGGCCACAACCTTTCCGTTTTTCCTAGCAACCGCACGCACGTCCCCAGGTTCAAACGTTACGCGCCATGCCACATGGTACTCGTGTTCGTTGCGTTTTTGGCGCACGCCTTGCGACTTCCCGTTCACAAACAGTTCCACTTCGTCGGCCCGATTATAATAACACCACATGTCTATGGCTTGCCCTTCTATCCAGTTCCAATGCGGAAAGAGGTGCAACACAGCACTCTTTGTCCACTCACTCTGGTATAGATAGTAAGCATCTTTGGGAAAACCAGCCAAGTCTACCAATCCAAAATAACTGCTCCGAGCAGGGAAATTAAACGGTGTAGGTTCGCCAATGTAATCAAAGCCCGTCCAAATAAACTGCCCCGCACAATAAGGTGTGTGTTTCACCACGTCCAATGTTGCCTCATGGGTTGAGCCCCAATGGGTGCAAGAATTATCGTAAGCCGAACAAAGGAACGTGGGGTCGGTGAACGGGCGCTTACGCCCAGGCAAACGATAAACCGAGTCGCTCGGCATTTTATAATAGCCCCGTGTCTGCAAAGCCGACACCGTTTCGGTCATCAGGAAAGGCTTTTCGGGGAAATTCTGCGGCACATCTTTCACCTTTTTCTGATGATAGTTAAAGCCAATCACATCTAATGCCCCGCTTTTAAACAAGTTGTTGTCGGGCGACACCTCATTGCACCCAGCCGTAATAAGTCGCGTTGAATCATAACGCCGCACAATGGCGGCCAACGCTTGGGTGAGTTTTGCTTTAACATTAAGTGTGTCGCCCTGCGCCAATGCGGTCTGATCCCTGCTGTTGTTCAGCAAAATGTTCACATCCTCTAATGCCATTCCGGCGTTGTCCACCTTGTCCCATTGTTCCAAAACCTCGTTACCGATGCTCCAAAGAATGATAGAAGGGTGGTTGCGGTCGCGCAAAACCATATCTCTTAAATCGCGTTCGAACCAGGTCTTGAAATGCAACGAATAGTCGAAAGGCGTTTTTCCGTGCAGCCAACTGTCGAAAGCCTCGTCAACAACTAGCATTCCTAGGCTGTCGCAAAGGTTCAGAAGTTCGGGTGCCGGCGGGTTATGCGAACACCTTATGGCATTTGCGCCCATCGCCTTCATCATCGAAACCTGCCGATAAAGGGCGTCTTCGTTAATGGCTGCGCCTAAACAACCTAAGTCGCCATGCAGACAAACGCCGTTAATCTTCATGTTCTTGCCATTTAAGAAAAAGCCTTGTTTAGCATCAAACGCCACCGTTCGCATGCCCATCCTTATGGTATCGCCATCTAGCACACGCCCATTCTCTATAATTTCGGTTGTTAGGGTGTAGAGATATGGCGAAGCAGGCGACCATAATTGCGGTTTAGGCACACGCATTTGCAGTTTTACCGTTGTTCCCGAAACAGCAACATCACAAGTTTTCGATGCCTGCGTAACCAATTGGAGAGCCTTATTCCACAGCTTTTGGCGCACCGTAACTCTACGACTGCGCCCACTGAAATTCTCAATCTGCGTATTGAGCGTTACATGTCCTACACCCTTCTTCACCTCAGAAATGGCTTGCACGCCCCATTCTGCCACGCGTACATCTGTTGATTTCGACAAATATACGTGGCGATAAACACCACATCCCGTGTACCAACGGCTGTTAGGCTGTTGAGAATTGTCTACCTTCACGGCCACAACATTGTCGCCTTGCTTGTTAAGGTGGGGCGTAATGTCGTAACTAAAACTGATAAAGCCATAAGGACGCGTGCCTAAAAGCGTGCCATTTACATACACCGACGTATTCATATATGCCCCATCGAAGTGAAGAACATAACGAGAAACGGCATCGCTGTCGTGCAAAACCAAATGCTTTCGATACCACCCTATCCCGCCAGGCAATGCCCCGCCGTTGGCCCCCGATGGGTTTTGGGCATAGAAGTCGCCTTCAATAGCCCAGTCGTGCGGCAAGTCCAACAGGCGCCAAGCATCGTCTTTAAAGTCGGGTTGCAGCGGGGCATCGTTTGGATGTAAGGCAAATCGCCAGCCTTCGTCCCACAAATGGCGTTCGGCCGCATGGCTTACCAACGTGCAGAACCACAGCAATGACACCGCTATTATATAGGGAGGTTTGAGAAAAGGATTGGTAAATGTTCTCATCTTTGAATGGAGATGGTTATGATTTTTGTTATCAACTTATGGCATGTTCTAAAAATTCCTCGCAAAGGTTCATTTGTTGTTCCTTGTGTTGCTCTTTACTGTCTTATCAGTACAAAGCCGTTTGTAGTGTGGCTACAAGCGGCTTGTAGTCACGCTACAAGCATCTTGTAGTGCCAGTACAAGCGTCTTGTAGTGTCAGTACAAGCCGCGTTGTACTGTTGTTTAAGCCTACAATGTGCAAGTTTACTCATAAGAAATGAACTCCTAACTCTAAGGCGAAGAAAGCCCACGGCGTATAGGAGGAAACAATCTTTTACCTTATTTTACGATTACTTTACGTCCCCCTACGATATAGATGCCGCGCGGAAGCGTGCCTTCCTGCCAGCGTTCGGCCACCTTGCGGCCGTCGATGGTGTAGACGGCCGTGTTGGTTTGGGTGTGAGTTTCTACCTTATTCACTGCCGTATTCTTCTTTTCACCAACAATTCGCACACTTCGCAAGTAACATCCCTTGCCCGTTACGGCCAGTCCGTGTTGCTTTAACTCCTTTACGGCTTGCGCGTTGAGGGTAAACGTGTAGGTGTTTTCGTCACGCTCTGCCTTTAAGGGCAAAACGTTTCCTGCGGCTTTATCAGCCGAAAGGTCGGGTCTCTGGTTCTTACCAGCTTCTGGTTTCTTAAATTGTTGTAGGCAAAGTGTTCCTCCGGCAGCAACGTCTCGCACCATCACTTCTATTTGTTGGCCTTTCTCTATGTCTGCAAACATGGTGGCGGGAATAAGCACCTCGCCATTTGCCATTTGTTTGAAACCCACCCACTTGGCACTGTCTCTTTGCGAACGACAAACGGAGAACAAGCGGATGTTTTCGCCCTTCATCACGCCCCCTTTGGCTTTCAGTTTCTTGCAGAGGTCGTCTGTAACAATAAAGGTTACTTGTGCATCGTGTTGTGCAAGTTCGGGTTTCAGTGTTGTAATGGCATTGCCGTTGTAGTCGTAGATGTCGAGTTTCAGTTTTCCCACTTTTCGATATTCAGAGTTGCTGAGCGTGTCGATGTCCATTACAAGCTGATCGCCCGCTTGCAAGCCCTTAAACTGCGTTGCAGACATTTCTAGTGCCACGTTTTTTGTTTTCCAATCCGACCCCTTGGGCATAGAGCCAAGCCATAGTGCCTTATTGGTTCGCTTAAAAACGCGCAGCCAATCGATGTCCATTTCATAATTGCGAGGCACTTTATTGAGATTTCCGCCATACTTCGGGTCCATTTCAGGGTACAACATGCCACCGCCTTGGCCGTCGGGTTTGCCGCCAACCTGTCCGGTTATGGCCACATCCCAAATATGGTCGATGTTGCCTTTAATGTATTTGTCTTTCAACAACTCATTGAAACGATATTCAGAAGAGCCGCCTACCTTATCCGTTTTGGTTGTAAATACCGACCTTACCCTTCCATCTAACAAGAAACTAACGGCCAGATGAACAGAAGAGTCGCCCGGCAGCGGATCCATTTGCGCCCCGTACACATGGAAATCTTCTGCCGGATTGAAGTCAATCTCCCTTATGCGGTCGGCAAAATCGTTATGGTTATAGGTTGTTTTATACTTGGTTTCGCCCGTGTTTGGGTCCTTATATGACTTTGCGCGGTCCAGTCCGTGTACGGATTGGTGAACGGTTCTTTTCCCTTTAAAATGGTAAGTGTGCCCTTCCCAGTTATGTGTTATATCCTTATCGTCGTCGTTTACGAAGAATTCTTCGAGGTCAATTTCAAAAGTACCGGCACCTCCATAGCGGTGGCGCAACCATAATGCCATCCAAACCCCGATGGTATAAGGTATCTTTGCCTTTACTTCGATACGCGAATAAAGCGGATAATACCTGCCACCACCCTCGGCATCTCGGCTAGACAACGCACCCGACCACCACCCAATTGTGGTATAACCGTGGTTAGGTTTTAGCGGATAACGCATAATTGGGCCATAGTCTACATCGGGGTCGGGGGGTGAAGGACGGCGAATGCCCGTCTGAATGGCATCTCGCGTGGCGCGAACTGTTAGGATGCCGTTCTTTACCGTAACCATTTTGTCGCGATATACCTGCGCCATACCTTGGCCCGTGTTATTGCCATAGTAATCGTTGGCGTAGTTTTTTGTGGCATCTCCATAGAGTCCCCAAAGCTTTTTATCGACAAACGAGCCGTTAAACTCGTCGCCTTTCAAGCTACTCCAACCGGGTAAAGCGTGCGTTTTAGGCACATGGGGTTGTGCGCTTATGCCGATGTAGCCCATACTTAGGGCACAAATGGTTGCAATGATTGTTTTCATACTTCCTGTATTTTTTGTTGTATTGTAAGTCTGGCGCTATCGTTTGGCGATGTTATGTGATGGCACTCGCCACACGATAGGACAGACCTTACAACACCAGATGATTAGAATAGCCGTGCAATACGATAGCGGTTGCAAAGCTGCTCGATAGAACTTTTAAGGTTCTTGGGTTGTTGCTTTCTTCGAAACAAAGTCTATCGTTATCTTTGTTCCTGCCTTCCACACATAGTCTTTGTTGGGTTCGCCTTCGCCATTTTTGCGATACAAGAAGGCCTTAGACACAGGGTCGACGTAGACTTCGCGTTTCCACGAGCCAAACTTCTTCACGTTTTTAAAGGCAGGTATGTTGGGATAGATGCGCATGCGGCCTCCACTGGCAAGCGTTGCGCTCATGGTTCGCCCATCGGCATTGGTTGTAAACTGTACCGGAGAGCCGCCGCAATCGCCCGACAGTTCTAGCGGCTGGATGGCAATTTCGCGCGAATCCAACCCCACATAGATAAGATAGATGCCATCGCTAGGCACAACAGCCCTATCGTTTACAACGTTATAATCTGTTACAGTTTTCAGTTTGGCGAAGTTTCCTTTACCAAAAGCTTTCTCTGTTGAGAACTCCAATGCCGTTCCGCCACGCAGATACGTAATGTAAAACCAACGAGCGGCACCAGCATAGCCATTCTCAAACGATGCTATTTCGGGAGCGTTCCAATCCCATTTCCCAAAGTCGTCGCCTGTCATATAAAGCTGCTTAACCCCTTCTGGTATAAGGTTTTCGGGGGTTGTTCCGCCAAAATCAGCCGTATTGTCGGCCATGTTGAGCGTAACCGTTGTGCCTTTGGCCACTGGTAGCGCAGGCATTTCGTTCACGGCTACACCCGGATAAACCACCTTGCCGTTGCTAATGGTGAACTGCATCGTTGACCAATCGCGTGCGTTTTGGTCGGAAAAAGCAAAGAGATTAAGGTTTCCCGTCTCGGTTGTTTCTACCTGCAAGCGGCTGCCGTTGGATGTTAAGGGCAGTTCTTTATTGCCCAACGCCTCTCCTGCGGCATACGCCTTTGGCGTTTCGAAGGCAATTAATTTGCGGTCTAAGTTTACATAAACCAAATACAGTCCGGTAGTGTTCACCGTGGCTTTTCCATTTCCATCCAAAGTAACGCCCTGCATCGTGGTTAACGAAGAAAAGGCTTGCGAACCATCTTTTGCCGTTGCCCATTCCACCGTTTTCCCTGCTTGCAAATGGCATAACCGCCAAAATTCGCCATTGCCAACAGCACCAACAGGTGCCATCTTCACCACATCGTTGGTGTTCCATGCCCCAAAATTGGTGCCGCCCATGTAGAGTTCGTTGGCAAGTCCCGTTACTTCAACGCCCTTTCCACCCATGCGCGCTGCAAATTTTCCTGTTAAGACATTGTATTGCACCTGCACATTGTACTGTCCTTTCAGAGGGAATTTGAGCTTTACGGCAGACTGATTGGTGAGTTCTTGATAAACTTCGGTGAGTTGGTTGGTGCGTTCTGCCAAAGCCATGCCCGTGAAGACGGTCGACAGCGTGTCGTTCTCCGAATCGCTGTCGCGCAGATAAAGCGGAACGCCATTGTTCATGTTGAACACATACTTATTGGGCAATAGCTGTTGGGTAGAGTCGGCATTGCTCCAAGTTACGATGTGCGTAAGCTTGTCGTAAGCCACGTTGCTAAGCGCAACAGCCGTGTTTCCGTCTGAAGTAAGCGCGCCATCGGCTTGCATGGAGAACTGCATGGGGATGAGGGTCAACTCTTTTCGTTGCTTGTTAACAACCACTTGGTAAAGCCCTTCGGCAGGTACAGAAAAGCCTTCGGCATCCGCTGATAAGCTAAACGTATTGACGTAGTTATTGGCAAGCGTTATTTCACTTCCCTTGCCATAGGCCACAGGCTGTCCGTCGGTGCCAACATACGAGATTTTAAAATGGCCATCTTTCTTCAACCAAGCGCGAATACTCAACATGTTGGCACGCGAGCTGGCCGTTAATCGCCCAGCCTCTATGGGCAAAGAAAATTCGGACGAGGGGCCAGAAAGGTAAACGCCTTCGGGGACATCCACCACTTCGTCGTAGGCTATGTTATTTTCGGTGCAAGCTATCGCGCCTAAGAGGGACAGCATTGCCACTATATTCTTCAACTTTATCATGATAAGATTGTTTAATTACCAGCCATTATTTTGTTTCCATTGCTTTAATTTGAGCACTTCCGACTGAGGTATTGGATACCAATACATTTTGGGTTGAAAAACTCTTTGTTCCACTTTTACAGGCATGTAGGTGTATCCGCCCAAAGGCTTTCGCTCAATTTGTACGCCCATGAGGGGTGCTCCGAGCGTAGAAGAGGCAATCTTCCAGCGGCGAACATCCCAAGAGCGGTGCTCCTCAAAGGCCAATTCAACACGGCGTTCGTGCTGAATAACAGCACGCATCTGCTCTTGCGAAAGTGCCGACACGTTAGGGAGTGATGCCCGATTACGAACCTTGTTGAGATAAAGGGCTATATCGGGATTTGTTGGGTCGCATTCGTTAAGTGCCTCGGCATAATTCAAATAGATTTCTGCCAAGCGAAACAGCGGAACAACATGGCCACCACTACTGCCCCCCGTTTGGATGTTCACATCTTCATTGAGGAATTTGCGCAGATAATAGCCTGTTTTCGTGGCGTTTGGGTTAGGACTTGCATCTGCTCCTTCTGGATAAGTGGCAACCTTTTTGCCTTTAAATGGTGCCATGTTCATTAAGATGGTGGCCCCTAAGCGTGCATCCCTATTCTCAAAAGGCTGCGCAGCCTTGGCCGGGTCGTTCCAATCGAAAGGCGTTCCATCAAGCATTTCGTAGTCGTCCACTAAGTTTTGCGAGGGGTTTGTGCCACCCTTTCCACCAAAACTTACGGGAAAATTACTTTTTTCAAAATCGGAATTGGCAGCATATCTACGTACAAAGATATACTCTTTGTTTTGAAAATCATTCTTAAACAAGTCGCCATAAGACGATGCCAGCTCATATTGATTGAGGTCGATAACCGCTTTTGCGGCATCGGCCGCCGATTTCCACAGCGCAACATCCGTAGGTTTGTTGGATTCGTTTGTATCACCGAAGTCAACATAAAGCGGACTGGCCGCATAGAGCAACAAACGACTCTTTAAGGCTAAGGCTGCACCTTTCGTTGCACGGCCAAAGGCATCGTTTACGTTTCTCCACGGCGTGAGTTCAAGCGTATCGGCAGCTATGTCACACTCTTTGGCAATGAAGTCCACAACTTCTTTCATCGTTGGGCGCGGCGTGTTTTCATAATTCCCGTTAATGCTAAGCGTAGAGGTGACAATGGGGATTGGGCCATAGCGTTTGAGCAGCTCGAAATGAAAGTAAGCGCGAAGGAAACGGGCCTCGGCACGCCACATGCGGATGTCTTTCAGGCTGTTGGCATACTCCACTTGCTTGTCGGGGTCTAGGCGCGAAATGTCGAGATTCACATGATCTGTATTCTCCAACAACGTACAACACTTGGAAATACCGGAAAAGTAGCGGTTCCACACATCGTCCAGATTGTTTAAAGCATTCCACGAGCCATTGTTGAACTGCTGAATTTCCGCCGATTCGATGGCAAACTCGGCATCGTCTGTTGCCGAAGCCAACATTGCTTCTCTCGAAAAGCGGTTCAACCCGTCTGGAAGTAGCGTGTAAGCATAGGTCAGGTACTGCTTTGTTCGATTGTAAGAGTCGAAGGTTGCAGTTTTATCTATAAAGGAATCTTCCTCACGATCCAGAAAGCCATTACACGAACTGAGGGTGAAAGCAATGTTTATCGCCGCAGAAATGTAGATATATGAAAAGAACTTTGCGTTCATAAGAATAGGTTTTAATGGAAAATAAATTAGAATGCGAGTTTCAGACCCACACTAACAGTACGCATGAGCGGGTAGCTTAAGAGGTTGTCTTGCTCGGCATCGCCCAGCTTTCCAAGGTGGTCGAGCGTAAACAAGTTGGTTGCATTGATGTAGAAATACACGCTGCTTAGGCGTAATGCACGCGAAATGCGCTCGGCAAGTTCGTAACCCACCTGCACATTGCGCAGTCTTAAGAAACTTCCATTGCGCCGCCAGAAGGTAGAAGTGCGATAGTTGTTGCTGAAATCAACTGTCGACAAACGCGGATAAGTGGCATCGGTATGCGTGGGTGTCCAACTGTCTAAGGCTAAGTTAGAGGCCGTTCCGTTGTTTTGGAAAGAGTAAATACTGGCTCCCCGCAAATAAATGTCGCGCTGTGCAACCCCTTGGAACAGTACACTAACATCAAAACCTTTGTACCTAATGCCTCCGCTCAGCATATAGTTCCACGCAGGAACGGTTGCATTGCCAATGGGGTGTGCATCGTTCTCGTCGATGATTTGGTCGCCATTATAATCCTTATACTTAATGTCGCCAGGTGCAACATGTCCGAATTGCGGTTGTGGCAAGGCAGCCTTTAATTTGCCATCACTGTCAAAATCGTTGACGGTATAAAATCCGTCAGCCTCCAACACAATGGGTTTCCACACGGGGTTGCCTTTCTTATAAAGGTAGCTTTCGGCTTTTACATCTTCTCCTTGTTCGTCAACTCTACTCATGGCATACCACGTTCCGGCCTCAGCAAAGTAAGATATTTTGTCGCTAACCTTACCTTGATAGCGCGCTTTGAATTCGAAACCATGATTAGTTACCTTACCCACATTCATCAATGGGAGTATGCCGCCATAGGATGCGCCTACGATACCCAGCACTTGTGCATAGGGATAAGTGAGAATTTCTGATTGGGTTTCATGGAAAACATCGAGATTAATGGAGAGATTTCTCCACAACGTGGCATCGATGCCCACATTAAAGATACGTTTCTTCTCCCACGTTACAGAGGGATTGGCCAGGGTTCTCTCGGTAAAGCCAGAAGATTGTGAACTTCCTACACCGAAAAGATAACTGCCATTGCCGCCATAAGTCTCGTCGTAGATAAAGCGAGCCGACGTTTGGTTGTTGCCCGTAAGGCCATAAGAGGAACGCAACTTCAAGAAATCGACCCACGATGCCGTTTTCATAAACGACTCGTTGCTTACTATCCATGCCGCAGACAACGCAGGGAAGACGCCAAAACGCTGACCGCGTGCGTAATTATCGGTTCCCATATAAGATGCAACCAGCTCGGCAACGTATCGTTTGTCAAAGTCATAGGTCAAACGTCCTGCGAAGTTTACATAGCGTTCATCGTCGCGCACATTATATAATTGGTACCTGTCGTTGAGCATCAACAACATGGCGTGAATGCCATGCTTGCCGAAACGCCGCTGATAATCTATCTGTGCCTGCAAGCCTACACGCGTTTCGCTGGTTCGGAACCCCTCTGTGGCTGTTAGTGCAGCATCAGAACCATATTGCATGTAGCTATAAATCGGGTTGTTTTGCGCATCAACGCCTGTTTGTGTAAGCGAATAACGTGCATAATCACGCGTTTTTGGCGACGTTTCTGCCATGAAATTGTGGTAGCCAAACGTCACCTTGGCACTTAATCCGCGCACCAAAGCACTAAAATCATACTGTAAGCCGAAGATTACTTGCAACGAACGCGAGTTTTCTTTGTACAAACCGCGATTTAAAAGGTTTGCCACGGGATTGGTATAAAGCGAAGTTCCGCCAATACTTCCATTCGGGTTGTATACGGGGAAAGCATTAGGGGGAGTGGTCCATATAGATTTTAGGTAGTCGTCTGCACCACCTCCGCCAGGCGTTGTCTTCTCTGCCAGACTTGCACCAGAATAAAGCGAAGCTCGGAAATAACGCGTGATGTCAACATCCAAGTTGGCTCTGAAATTATAACGCGAATAATCTACATTGGCACTTTCACGCCCCTTAGAGTCGGTTCCACGATAAAGGCCGTCGTTTTGCAATAGGCCAGCCATGACATAATAGTTCAAGCCACCACCGCCTCCGCGAAAGGAAAGCTCGCCCATCGTCAGAGGTGTGGTGCTTTTATATACTTGCTTTTTCCAATCTACATTGGGATATAGATAACCATTACTGCCCGACTGATAGGCCGACAGGGCCTCGTCTGTATACAAAGGGACCTTCCCGTCATTGGCAAGTGCCTGATTATAGAGGCTTGCATAATGGTAAGCGTCCATCGGCGAGTCCATGATTGTAGGCATCTGAATGCCCGTTTGCATGCGGAACCCTATCTTCGGAGCAGAATGAAAGCCTTTCTTCGTTGTGATGAGCAACACACCATTGGCTCCTCGCGAACCATATATGGCCAATGCCGCCGCATCTTTCAGCAAAGAAACCGACTCTATCTCTTCTGTGGAGATGTTATCCAGCGGCGTTTCAAAGCCGTCGACGAAGACAAGCATTTGCTGTTTGCCGTTGAACGAGCTCACTCCACGCGTGAACATGTTCTCCATATAAAAGTCGTAACCAGGCTCGCCCGACTTTTGGAGCATCGACAGTCCTGGCAATAATCCCTTTAACGCATTGCACACCGTTGGCGATGTAATCTCCATTAGGCGTTCGCCCCCTACTGTTGAGATGGCAGCCGTTTGTGCCCACGAGGGTTGTGCGCCGTATGCAATTTGTGTTGCCGCCGTATCTGCGGCATTTTGTGCATTTACTGGCGAACAGAACAGCATGAGCGCACATCCTATATTAATATAATCTCTGTATTTCATTGTTCTATCTTTTTTGCATTAAGGCATACTATAACGTACCATTTATTTACCATATATTTACCATCCTGGGTTTTGGATGAGGTAGCCTTTATTTACTTCCTTTTGGTCAATGGCATATAAATAACAGTTATCATTCCAAAAGCGATGCTCAAACACATACGGCTCATAGTGGATATGAGTCTTGTTTCCATCCGTGGAATGAATTTTCAAGCCGTAAAACTTACCCTTCATCACGCCTTCTTCACCAGCGATGCGCCATCTCCGAATATCCCAAAAGCGGTGGTCTTCGAATGCCAACTCTACCGAACGCTCGTTACGAAGTTTCGTTCGGAAGGCCTCTTTCGTCATGCCCGCAGGGAAATCGGGCATGCCCGCACGCGACCGAATAAGGTTCACAGCATCATAAGCTGCCTGTGGTGGTGCACTCTCGTATTCGTTAAGTGCCTCTGCATAGTTTAAATATAGTTCTGCCAACCTAAACACTGGCCATTGCACATTGGCTGTGTTACTGCCATTTACATGTAGTATGCGGGGAACCCACTTGTGGAGCAAATGGCACGTGCGGTCCATCTTTGATTTCTCGGCTCCGCCTTCAAGGAAGTTGATAAACGGTATTTCATCGTTCCAACTACTGCTGTGATAAGCAACGGTTTGCTTAAATCGTGGGTCAAGACTGTTATAGATATCAATAAGGTTGTCGCCTCCGTTCATTTTCCAATCTGCGGATTCGCCATCAGCACGTTTCTCATAATGCCGAACAAAGTTGAATGTCACATACAGTCCGGCATCGCCCCAAGCCTTATTCATCGCCCATGTAGGTAGATTTGCAACCAAAGGGCGACTCGTTGTCTTGAAGTTTCTATACTTCATATTACCCAAAATAATTTCTTCATTATCTGGAATGGTCCACACATCCTCATAGTCTTTATCGGGATTGCCCGTATTGTACAGCCGATAATGCCCCGAATTAAGCGCGGCATCGATAGTGGCTTTGGCTGCATCGGCGGCCTTTTTCCAACGTTCCTTGTCATAATTGCCATAACCAATAAGCTCTTCGTGACCAGGGAATGCCATGTAAGGCGTATTGGTATTGAACAGCGGACTTGCTGCATAAAGCAACACCCGTGCCTTCAAAGCCAAGGCGGCAATGCGCGTAACGCGCCCAAGCTTAGTGTTATCGGTATAATAATCGGGTAGATAGCGTGTGGCGCGGTCGCAATCTACAAGAATAGAATCAATGCAATCGGCAAAAGAACTGCGAGAACGTTGTGAGAAGTCGGTTGGGTCAATCACTTCTCTTACAATCGGCATACCACCATAACGATAAACACCTTCCCACAGCAACATGGCTCTCATGAAGTAGGCCTCGCCCGTTGCGCGTTTATTAAAATCGGGGTCTCCTTCATCGAAAGGCACTTCATGAATGCGTTTCAATATAAGGTTTGCCACACGTGTAGTGTGGTTTCGCAAATAAAAGCGGCAGTCTTCGTCCCAAGTAAAGTTGCTGTTCGTGTGGTTACCTGCATTCCATGCGGCATTACCCATTGCCCAGGTAGCCACATCCTCGCCTTCGTCGCAGGCGGAGGCCAACGTAGAAGACGACAACAGCCTGCGGTCGGTGTTAGAACTGCTCATACAAAAGCCATAAGGCATGCCCTCGGCATAAAGCGTAGTCAACAATTTCTCTGCATCTGCACGTGTTGCGAACACCTCGTTCTCTCCATAATCAACAGAAGGCGGAGTTTCAAGGAAGTCGGAACAGGCAACCAACAATACGGGAGCAAATATCCATGCTATATATGATGATTTCTTTTTCATAAGGAAGGTTTTTTTAGAATTGAACATTTATGCCGACATTGTAGATTTTCTGCAACGGATAGGTGTTGATTTCTGTTGCACCGCCTTTTGAAGGTGCCTCTGGGTCTAAGTCTATAACGTCTGTCCAAGTAAACAGGTTAGTGCCACTAACATAAAGCCTTAAACTCTCTAAGCCCAAGGCTTTGAGTTGGCTCTTGCGAAAAGTGTAACCGATCTCAACGTTCTTCAAGCGCAGATAGTCGGCATTGCGAATCCAAAAATTAGAGTCTTGATAGTTATTATCGGTATCTCGCGAGGGGCTCATCGACAAGCGAGGGAAGTTAATGGCCTCTCCCCTTTCATAGCGTTCCTGTGTCCAACGCTCCAATATTAAGGTCTTCGCGCTGTTGTGCGCGTTGATAAACGGCCACAACGCACGCCCAAAGTATTTGATTGAAACATGGGATGCACCCTGAAAGAGGGCCGAGAAGTCGATGCCGCGCCAACTACAACCAACCGAGAAACCATAGATTATCTCCGGAGTTGGCGAATATCCGATGGGCACCATGTCGTACATGTCTATCTTTCCATCCTTGTTCACATCCACATAACGCATGTCGCCGGGCTGTAAGCGATTGCCGTTCCAACTGCTTACTGGGCGGTCCAGCGCGTTTATCTCTTCCCACGAGTTATAGAACCCATCGAAAAGCAGACCATAGAACTGCCCTACGCGCCTACCTGTACGCATTTGATAAGCGTACTTCTCTGGCACTTCGTCTTGAAAAAGAATTTTATTGCGCGCAAAAGAATAGTTGAAACGGCCCCAATAGTTAAAGTCGCGAATGTTATTGCGATAGTTCACGTCTAATTCAAAGCCAGCGTTTTCCATTTCGCCCATGTTATAAGCCGGCAACGATGCCCCAATCAGCATGGGCGCGCTGTTTCTGTTAGAGAGAATGTTGTTACGGCGTTCCTTAAAATAGTCGAACGACACCGTGAGATGGTTCTTCAAGAAATTCATGTCGACACCTAAATTAAGCTTACGCGCTTTCTCCCATGTCAGCAACGGGTTGCCTAAGCGTTTCTCTTCTATCATCTGCGAATAAACGGGGTTTGCAGACGAACCGAAGTTGTAGCCTGTAAGCTTTCCGCTTGTTTCACCATAGACAGAGGGCAGGTACAAAAAGCGGTCGCCACCAATCTTATCATTACCTACCTCGCCATAGGTTGCCCTTAACTTCATGTAAACCACCCAGTTGTTCTTAGGGAAGAATGGTTCTTCGCTAACAACCCAACCGGCCGACACTGCTGGGAAGAAACCAAACCGCCGGCCGGCGGCGAAATTCTCCGTGCCGTTATAACCCATGTTGAACTCTGCCAAATAACGATTGGCATAGCCATAAGTAACGCGCCCGACAATTCCTTGATAGGCATTGGGAACATGGTAAGCCAAGTTCGGGGCATAATATTTACTTTGGTTATAAAGCAAAAGTGCCGTGGCCTGATGCTTTCCAAATGTTCGGTCGAAGTGAATACCAGTTTCAAAATACACCTTTCTGTTTTTGTCATACTCGAAACCACCGCCCCACGTTCCTGCCTCATTTTGGGGAACAAGGATAATATGGGTGGGGTCGTTCGGGTCTCTCTTCGGTACAAAGGTCTGCATGGTTTTCACCGACAGGCGCCTACTATTATAATAACTGTCGTAAGAGGTGCTGGCATGAACCGACAATCCTTTCAACAACAGCCGCGACAGGTCGTACTCAAAGCGCAGCGTTGTATTAATGGTATTGGCAAAGGTGTTTTTATAGCCATTGTTCAACAAGGCTTGCCAAGGGTTTTCGTCGTCGATGGTGTTTTCAAGGCGAACCAACTTTCCGTCTACCATGCCGGGAGTACCCAGCGGAGTGGCCCAAGATATTTCTTTCCACAGGTTGCTATTGCCAAGGCCCGGCGTACGGATGTCGTTTATCTGGGTAGACAACTGCACAACGGCCTTGAAGTCTTGTGTGATGTTAAAGTCGAGGTTTGAACGGAAGTTATAACGTGTGTCCGAGGCATTCACATCATGGTCGCGGTCTATTTTTGTGTATTTGTACATGCCACCCTGATTAAAAAAGCCGGCCGAGATAAAATACTTCACACGGTCTGTGCCGCCCGATATGTTGAAGTTGTGTTGCGTGCGCAACGAGGCTTTACGCAAGAACGTTCCCACCCAATCCGTATTAGGGTGCATAATGGGGTCGGTTCCGTCGCGATAGAGTCTTATGTCTTCGTCGGTAAAGCGTGGAACGTAGGATGTGCCCTTTGTGTAGGCATCGTTCTTCAACGCCTCGTTATACATTTCGCAGTATTGAGCGCTGTTCAGATAATGAGGCAAGGCGGTAGGCGACTGAACGGCCACATTGCCCGAATAGCTTAAATGGGGTTTGCCCTTCTGCCCTTTCCGCGTGGTAATTAAGATAACACCATTTGCGCCGCGAACACCATAAATGGCGGTGGCCGAGGCATCTTTAAGTATGCTTACCGATTCAATTTCGTTGGGGTCAAGCCCGTTATAATTGGGACGTTCCACTCCATCAATCATCACCAACGGCGCCGTATTGTCTGAAAACGTACTCACACCGCGAATTAACAGCGTAGAATTGTCTTCGCCTGGCGCGCCACTTCGCTGCATGGCAATCAGTCCGGGCATCTTACCCACCAGCATGTTACTGATGTTGGCCTGCGGGGTCTGCACCAAATCTCTTGTCGTTACCGATGCGATAGCCCCCGTTACCGATGCTTTCTTCTGCGTGCCATAGCCCACAACCACCACTTCGTTGAGGTTTTGCGCCTCGTCTTCGTTTAAAGTTATCTTCAAGTTCGAATGGCTTGTTATGGGAACCTCGCGTGTGGCAAAGCCCATATAAGAAATGACGAGCATTCCACTGGCAGGAACATCCAACGAGAACTCGCCCTCCGCGTTGGTAACCGTGCCCACCTTCGTGCCTTTAACTAAAACGCTGGCACCAATAATCGGCTCGCCGCTTTCGTCGCGAACGATGCCCCACAGTTTCTTCTTGTCCGTTGTGTCTGCGTTCTTTCCTTCTGTCGATTTCGTTCCCTTCCGCTCTGCATTCTCAACCTTGCCCTTCACCAATACGATGGTATTGTTGTTGAAAGAGTATTGAATGCCCAACGAAGAGAACACCTGCGCAAGAGCTTTCTCCAACGGCCAATCCTTACACACGCACGTAACTTTCGTCTTGGGTTGAAGTACGTTGTTGCGATACACAAACGTATATTTTGTTTGTTTCTCTACTTGCCGAATAAATTGGCTCACTTCTTCGTTTTGAAGATTAAGACTAACATTGCCGCGCTGGGCCGACAACATTGTTGGTACAAGCAACAATACCATTATCAACAAGAAACGAAGAAGGCCCTTCCTTCTACTTTTTAGATTGCCTGCCATCTGATATAGGTTTTTAGGTTTTGTTTATTCAATAACTACATAACCACGATTTACACGATACTTAAAGCCATACTGCATGCTCAACGAGTGGAGCACACTTTCTAATGTTTCATGATAAAACGAACCTGTAAGCAGGTCGTTTGCCAAATGCCGGTTGCGAAGTTGGATTGTTACGCCATACCAATTCTCGATTTCGTGTAGCACTTCGCGGAGCGGTTTGCTGCTAAACGCCAAATAACCGTCTTTCCATCTTCCGTCGCTGGCGCCATCATTGTCGCAAATCTCGATGTTATGCGATGCGGGTTGGTAAATAGACTTCTTACCAGGCAGCAGTTGATAAGCCTGCCGAAGGCCTTTGGCCGAAAGACGAACAGAGCCCGAAAACAAAGCCGTCTCTATTTCGCCCAAGTGACACCGCACATTAAACGTTGTGCCCAACACTTCGATTTGCATGTCGTTTACATGCACCCGAAAAGGGCAGCTGGCATCTTTGGCAACATCAAAGTAAGCCTCGCCTTTCATCAACACCACTTCGCGATGCGCTTTGGGCACCACGTTGTAACGCAACTGACTGTTTCCGTTCAGGCTGACGTGGGTTCCGTCGGGCAACGTTATCACGCTCTTGCTGCCGGCCTTCACGTTTACATAGGTGTAGACGGGTGTTGCCGAGTTAAGCGAACGAAGTCCCCAATAACCGCCACCAAGCAGGGATAGCACCACCGCTACCACCGCTGCATAGCGCAAAAGCGTGTGCATGAGCTTGCGCCGTCGCCCCTTTTGTATCTCATCATGAATGCGTTGCCATATTCTTTGCTGCGATTCTTCGCTCATTTCAGCCAATTCAGACGAGATGGAAAAGTCTTCACACATCAAGTTCCACAGCTCCTCGTCGGTGGCTCGTGTAACCTTGCGTTGCAACTCCTCAAAGTCTTCTTGCGATAGTTGCCCCGATAAGTATTGCTGATATAATTCTTCGATACGTTTGTCCATATTCTGTTAACTTCTAATATATATACGCGAATACGCAAACAAGATACTTGTATATAACTTTCGTTAACTTTTAAAGGTGAAAGGGTGAAAGAGTGAAAAGGTGAAAGAATGGCTAACGCCCTTTAAGGTGAAAGGGTGAAAGAGTGAAAAAATGGCTGCGCCCTTTAAAGGTGAAAAGGTGAAAGAGTGAAAAAATGGCTAACGCCCTTTAAAGGTGAAAGGTGAAAAGGTGAAAAGGTGAAAGAATGGCTGCGCCTTTAAAGTTGTCTGTCGGTTCCTAGATTTCTAGTTAAGTCTTGCTTTCGGACAAGTCCGACTTGTCCGACTCGTCCGACTTTCTGACTTGTCCGACTTGCCTATTAGCCTATCGCCACCCATGCATTTGGCTTAACTCCATAACTCCTTAACTCCTTAACTCCTAATAAGGTGCGGCTATTAGTGTGTTGGCTATCTAATCCAGAAAAATCCCATGGATTAGCCTTATGTCCTTTATGTTCTTATGTCAAACATAGGGCAGCGTTTGTGTCAAAGCAAGATATAAGAACTTGCCAGCTACTCCCTCATCAACCTCTTTCTGAAAATCTTTAAGGTTGATGTCAGATAGTTCTTAACCGTTTGCGAGGATAGGTTCAACGATTCTGCAATCTCTTGGATAGGCATATTCTCTTCTCTGCTCATCTCGTATATCTGACAAGCACGCTTAGACAGCAGACCTTTCGTCTGTTGCAGACGGTTTATAAACTCGTTGTAATCAAGTTGTTCTTCGGGTGTAGGCAATAAAGAGAGCTTGTTGCACGATTGGCGGTAGTCCTCAAAATCAATCTGCCTTATTTGTTTTCTGAAACCATCAATTATTAAATTTCTGGCGATGGTGAATAACAAGGCATGCACATTTCCATAACAATCCAATTGTCCTCGCGTGTTCCACAACTTCAAGAACGTTTCTTGCACAATGTCTTCCGAAAGCGCACTGTTCCTTGTTTGCACCAAAGCAAAACTATATAGCTTGTTTGCATAGTGCATATACAAATCGGAGAAAGCCTCGTAAGAACCTTCCTTTAACAACGCGATATATTCTTCATAATTGTCTTTCATGGGAAAAGGAAATGAGGTCTTTCAACAAGGCGGAACGAAACAGGCTGGCACAACGCTTGGAGCAATTGCAAAAAGCCTTGCAGCAACTTGCGCCTAACTCCACTTAATACTTGTGACAACGAAAAGTCCGCGGCCATCAAACCCCACAATGCCCCACTCGATGTTTGAGCCACTCCACATCGAAGTTGCTCAAAACTCGCCTGAGACAATCGCCCCGACGAATATCGCCGACACCGTTCAACAATTCGTTTCACCATAAAATGCTAACATCTATAATAGATACGCAAAAACATCAACACAGTACCTTACATATAACGTTCGTTAACGTACGAGCCGATTTATACAAATTGGTATATCCAACCTGTAAGCGCAAAAGCAGCACCTTATCGCAAATGTAGTAATAAAATTTGAGAGTGCCATGCCTTTTACTTATCTTTGCATTACAATCAAATGGCAATAAAAAACCACGCCTTTGCCAAAAGCAGGGGCGAAACTAGTCATAGACAGGGAGCATTAAAATTCAACGCAAATGAACATAGCTGTATTTTGTTCGGCAAATGCCGACATCGACCCACGTTTTTACGAGGCTACCGCTGCCTTGGGGCGGTGGTGTGCCGAGAAAGGACACACCGTTATTTTCGGCGGAACGAACCAAGGACTGATGGAATGCCTCGCAAAGGCAATGCACGAGGCGGGCGGACGCGTGGTGGGCGTTGTGCCTAAGTTTGTGGAAGAGGGCGGAAAGGAGTCGACTTACATGGATGAGGTGCATCATTGCGAGAACCTTTCCGACCGAAAAGACACGCTTAACACGCTGTGCGACGTGGCTGTCGCCCTGCCTGGCGGCGTGGGAACGCTCGACGAAGTGTTTACGCTAGCTGCCGCAAACACTGTTGGCTATCGCCACCAACGCATTATACTCTATAATATGGAGGGCTTTTGGGACACGCTTGTGGCTCTGCTCAACAATCTAGAACGCCAAGGCATGATTCGCGGCAACTATCGTAATCGTATATCGGTGGTGAATAATCTCGATGAATTGGAAGAGGAATTAAAGGTGAAAAGGTGAAAGGGTGAAAAGGTGAAAAGGTGAAAGGGTGGGCTGCATTCTTGTTGTATCGTGGCGACTCGTAAGCACCACTTACACCAACGTGAAATATCTTGCCGTGCTCTGTTGTTGGATGCCAAACCAATCGTGTCATTGCACCCCATGCTTCGTTACCAAGCTTGTCGGCCGTCATCTTCATGGCGTCGTTCTCTGCATATACAGATGCTGTGGCGTGATACTTCTCGCCTGCATGAACAAACATCGCACCAATAAGGCGGCTATTAAAGAACGCTTGGTTGGCCAAAGGCTCTTCCATTGTGGTTTTAAAGCTTAATGAGGTGCCGCTCTGAAACCAAACTGATGTACAAAGTAGCCCATGCGAATCAAGTTTTCTTTGTTAAAGTTATAATCCAGACAGATTTCTTTAAGCGAAAGACTTTGACGTGCAAAGCCAACGTCTACCTTTGCCTTCCATTTGCCGTACGTTGCACTTACGCCAACACGCACATGTTTTCTTTGTCATTTTGGGTAGAGTTTTTAAATTATGAAAATGATAAAATGTTTAAATCAATGCCAATAGTAATATTGTTGCTGTAAAGGTATGGCGATTGTTGGTTACAAAATAGTTGCATCTTGTTTTTTACATAAAATAAACGGATGCAACTATTTGTAACCTATTGATTATCAATAAACACTCTTATTCTGTCAATTTCAGGATGTAATTCACCACACTAGCAGGATTAACGCTGCAATATTCGGCCAGATAACTAGAAAACCAAGATAAACAACCCCAACCAGCTTACTAAACCTCTTGCTTGCCAACAAGAAATGTCTTATTTTCAGTACAAATTTTAACACTATGAGTGCCTTTTTCTTCACCAATCGCCTACCTGCGAGCAAATAATCGATTCTCGCAGGGGTTAGTTTTGATGCTAAAAGGGGGTAGTTTGTGAATGCGGCAAAATGAATATTTATTTTAAAACCTCGCCATTTGCACCAGTTTTGGGGCTATTTGGTGCTAAATGTAGTGCGTTTTGCTGCTAAATGCAATGCAATATGCCGCTAAACGCAGTGTGTTTTGCCGCTAAATGCAGTGCATTTTGGTGCTAAACGCAGTGCATTTTGGTGCTAAACGCAAGCCAAAACGCTGCTAAACGCAAGTCAAAAAGCATAAACATTCACTGAAATTGTATAAACAAAACCTTTTAGAACCACTAAAAACATGGCATAAAAGGGCAAAACATCCATCAAAAAGTGGTTTTTTGGGGGCTAAAAGCGGGTAATCGGGGTTGAAAAAATACGAGTTGGCAACCAAACTAGGAAGGCAAAATGGTGCAAAATGTAGGTGGTTTTCTTAAAAATGGACTAAAAGCGAAAGGCGTTCGGCTGAAAATATCGGCTAAATGCCTGCTTTTTGGGCTTTATTTTCGCTAGAATGGGGTGGCGAACAATACGTGTTTTGTAAAAGATTTTTAAGATTGTGAGGTGGTGAGATTTGAGTTTGTGAGGTGGTAAGTTTTTGAGTTAATGAGGTGGTGAGTTTTGGAGTTAATGAGTTTGTGAGGTGGTGAGTTTTTGAGTTAATGAGGTGGTAAGTTTGTGAGGTGGTGAGTTTTTGAGTTAATGAGTTTGTGAGGTGGTGAGTTTTTGAGTTGGTGAATTTTTGAGTTGGTGAATTTTTGAGTTGGTGAGTTTTTGAGTTAATGAGTTTGTGAGGTGGTAAGTTTTTGAGTTTGTGAGTTTTCCGAGGTGGTGATTTTTTGAGTTAATGAGTTCGTGAGGTGGTGAATGTTTGAGTTAATGAGGTGGTGAGTTTCTAAGTGTATGAGTTTGTGAGGTGGTAAGTTTTGGGTTTAGCGAGGCTTATGGCATAACAAAAAAACGCCCGAAGGCGTTTCGTTGAGTGTACTTCCACCGGGAATCGAACCCGGATCAAAGGTTTAGGAAACCTACGTTCTATCCATTGAACTATGGAAGCCCTGAATTAATGTGCTGCAAAGTTACGTTAAAAGACGCACAATGCAAAATAAAATGTTGCTTTTGTTGAGGTTTGTGCCATAAAATGCTACATGTTCGACATGCCGTGCAACAGAATTACAATGCCAAAAAATGCACAATAGAGCGCAGCCAACATCAATGCGACTAGTTTTATGCGCCTGCTTTTGCGATAAGGGGCAAGGGCAAACCACAAGGCAGACAAAGGAAGGAGTGCAAGTAGAAACAAACCCTTGGCCGTGGTTATGCTTGTAGCAAACGAGAGCAAGAAAAACACCAGATAATAAGCAAAAGCAAAGCCAATGGTTAGGCGCACGGCCTTATCCCCTTTGGGCTTAGACAGCAAGGCGTAAGTGGCATAGATGATGGCCAGGAGCGACACCCAAACCATGTCGTACATAAAGAAGAGGGTGAAATTGTTCATTGGTTCTGATTTTATAGGATGACCTCGTTGTGTGATGGTCAATTAAGACGTACAGGTAGGGATAGTTAGATAAGTTCTATCGAATAATCCATAAAATATGGTGGTAGCAACAGTTGGCATGCGTTAATTCACCACCAACAAGCCATACGGCCCAGTTGTAGATGCGCGATAGCGTATCAGTTTGTTGCCTTGTGCGCCCTCGGCCACGTTTCCACCCGTTGAAAGGTTGTACTTGCGACGGCAATTGGCGCAGGTGGCGAACCCGTTTGCCTGCACCGTTAGCGGATAACTGCGGCGCGGAACGGCGGTAGACGAGTAGCAATTGGGGCATTGCAGGTCGTAGGCATAGAACACGGGTGGGTCTGACAGCAGGCCATAGCCCAGTATCAGTCCGTTGTTGATGCCCAAAACCACACCTCGGTTTTGGTCAACGGCTGTGGCCTTCGATGCCTGTTGTGCTCCGTCGCCACCTGCAACGAAGTTAAATTCAACGTAACTGTTTTGTCCTGAGTAGCGCGTCTGCATGCTCACGGTTACAAAAACGTTGCTGTGGGGCGACATGGCCGATGCCAATATGGCGTTGTTTTGCACCTGATTATCAAAGATAAAGTAGGCGCGGCGGTCCGAAAACTCGTTCTCTACCTTTCCGCACGAGCTTAATAGGGCGCAAGCCAAGGGCAAAAGCATGGCGGTGAGCAATGGGGGGAACTTTGGTTTGGGCATAAGCGGACGACTAAAAAAGCCTCACCCCCAACCCCTCTCCAAGGGGAGAGGGGAGTGGTATGCAATGCGGTTGTAAGGCTGATGGATGCAATAAACAATTGTATTATAAACTTGGATTGGGCGTATGCTACGCAATAGCTAGGTTTGTACCTGCAATAGCCAATGCTGCAACAACGCATTTCACGCCCCTCTCCCCTTGGAGAGGGGTTGGGGGTGAGGCTTTTTTCTCCTTATAGTGGGCCTTAGATTGGCTCCTCACTCATACTTAATCACTTGCAGCAAGTCGGCAATCTTCTCCAAACCTTCCATCAATGGTTTCTTAACCATACCTTTAATAAAGGGGTTCAGTTCGGCTTTGATGGTTAGTTTCATCTTGCTGGCATTGTCGCCATTGGGCACAACCTGAATCCAGAGATTGAAAGAGACGGGCGATTCGGCCGTTTCAAACTTGATGCACTTAGGTGCCTCGCGTTCCACGATGCGCAGTTTAATCTGCCCAACGGGGGCAACGCTCACCGAGATAGAGTCGCTGTCGAAGGTCATCTGTTCTAGTTTGTCTTCGGGCAACTTGTCTTTTAAGCGTTCAATGTTAGAGAGGTCGCTCAACATGTTGAACACCGCCTCTTGTTTATAGGGTATTTGTCGGATACTACTTTCGAATGTAGACATGTGTAGGGTTTAAATGTTTATAAATAAATAACCAATCCCGCCCCACAACCGGCCTCACCCCCAGCCCCTCTCCAAGGGGAGAGGGGAGTAATATGCAGTGCTATTACAATGTTAGAGATAAGATAATACCGTGTAGCGGCAACGCATGAGTTGGAGTGCGCCCTGCCCCTTCCAATGTTAGAGATAAAATTATGCAGTGTAGCGGCAACGCATTTCACTCCCCTCTCCCCTTGGAGAGGGGCTGGGAGTGAGGCCGGTTGTGGGGTTGTTGTGGGCTAGTTGTGGGGTGGTTGTTTGTTTATTTCTTAGGGTTCCACTCCGCAGGATTCAGTCGCCACTCGTTCAACAGCACCACATCTTCCTTGGCGATGTATCCTGTTTCAACGGCTTTTTGCACCACGTGCTCGTAATCGGTAAGTGTTACCAGCTTTACGTCGGCCGCTTTAAAAGCCTCTTCGGCAACGGCGAACCCGTAAGTGTAGGCCGCAACCATGCCCACCACTTCGCAACCAGCCTTTCGGATAGCCTCGACAGCCTTCAAGCTGCTACCTCCTGTGGAGATGAGATCCTCGATAACTACCACCTTCTGACCCGCTTTCAGGTCGCCTTCAATCAGGTTTTCCAGTCCGTGGTCTTTGGGTTTGCTCCTTACATACACAAAAGGCAGTTGCAGAACGTCGGCCACTAACGCGCCCTGAGCAATTGCTCCCGTGGCAACACCAGCCACAACGTCGGCTTGTGGAAAGTGTTCGAGCACGGCATGTGCCAGTTCGAGCTTGATGAAACTGCGCAGCTGGGGGAACGATAGCGTGCGGCGATTGTCGCAATAGAAAGGCGACTTCCAGCCCGATGCCCATGTAAAGGGGTCGTTGGGTTGCAACTTAATGGCGTTAACCTGAAGCAGGCGTGCTGCAAAATCTTTCTTGATGTTGTCCATATCCTTGTGTGGGTTTATTGGTTTGGGGGTTAAGCCCGTTGTGTCCGCTTTCTATGTGTGCGGCATAGGGGTTGTCGTCCCACCATATACTATATATAATAATGTGCAAAGTTACGCTATTTATCCTATCGGGCAAAATTTATATGGCGCGTTCTGATGGCAGATGGTGGTGATGTAAGTGGCGATGGAGATTGTTTAACGTCTTTTTTAATGGCATAGCGAAACATTTTTTTACATTCTTTTCGGTGTTGGATGGTTCGTTTTTCATATCTTTGTAACCATCTACGAATACCTAAAACCCGATGGTGCTTATGTTAAGAATGCCAACGACAGGCTGTTTTCGAGCCAGACTATTAGCGATAAGGCTGATTTTCGCACTGCTGATGCTGTGCGGAACGGCGGCAATGCGTGCCCAAAACATTGTTGAAGGAACGGTGTTAACAGATTCGCTCAGTCCTAACGCCCGCTGTACCGTAACCCTTTACGATAAAGACGATAAGCAGTGGCAGGCTTTGGCGTGCGACGAAAAGGGGAAATTCCGCGTGGAGAATGTGCCGAACGGCCCCCTTCGCGTGGAGGCGAAGGCCATTGGGCATGTGGTGCAGAGCAAGAAAGTGTTTCTCTTTGGAAACACAAAGATGCAGGTAGACTTCACGTTGAAGTCGGAGGCCATCAACTTAAAAGAGGTAGAGGTGAAGTCGAGCCCAATGATTGTGAATGGCGATACCACTACCTACATCGTATCGAGGTTTACTACGGGGCGTGAAAAGGTGCTGAAAGACGTGGTGAACAATCTTCCCGGCGTGCGATACGATGATAAGGACAACTCGCTAACCGTAAACGGCAAGCGCGTGAGCAAGGTGTTGGTGGAGGGCGAAGACCTCTATCAAGGCAATGTGTCTACGCCAATGGAGAACCTTCCCGCGTCGGGTGTAGATAACTTGAAGGTTATCGACAACTATTCGGAGTACAATGTGTTCTCTGGTTTCAAGAGTAGTAACCAAACGGTGGTGGACCTTTCAATGAATAAGAGCATGCATGGGCGACTTAAAGGACAGGCCGAGGCACAGGGCGGACTGCTAAATAAGGTGATGACGAAGGGTTCGGGCATGCTGCTGGGCAAGCGAATGATGGGCAATATCATCGTGGGAGGCAACAATACTGGCGATAAACTGATACAGCCTGCCGACATCGTGAACATGAACGGCGGGTGGAGCGAAATGCTTTCGGGCGACGACCCGATGGCTAGCATGCGTAAGACGTTTACCGATTATGCCATGATGCTGGACTATCGCGAGAACGTTTACCGCCGCAACAATGGGTTGGTGTCGCTTAATACGGTGTCGACACCTGGCAAAAACATGAAGATTTTGTGGAACGGAATGGTGGGAGCCGACCGTTATCGCATGAAAAGCACCGACCATTACGCCTATCATGGCGGACTGGCGTACACCGATTCTACACTCGAACTGCAAGATAAACGCCACTTCTTGTCTAATATCAAGTTCAAATTGGCCAACCAAAAGAACATGGAACTGACGTTAACCAACCGCAGTTACTTTGGAACGACCGAAGGAAATACCGACCGACAGCTGCAAAGCGTTGGCCTTAACGAGCAGACGAAAGGGCGATTGGCCATGATAAACAACGCTTTGGTATGGCTTTATCGGCATGGCAAGAACGTGTTTAGCTACAAAGCCGACCTTAACTTCTTGTTCAGTAACAACCGTTACGACTTTTCTTCGCAGCCAACGCCGCTCTTTAAGTCGCCCGCTTTGCATTCGGAAATGAACATACGCAGGCTTGAATTTACGGGTTCGGCACAGTATGTGCGTAGGTTTGCCGATGCCTACTTCTTGCGAATTGCCTTGCGCCACGGCCTAGAAACCTTCTCTACCACTGTAAAGGGCGACAGCGCGGGCATGGATAACCCTGCTTTGAAGATGCCTTATCGCTTTTACGACAACGGCGCAGAGCTGAGTTTGAATAAAGATCAGGGTAAGTTTAGGTTCGGCATTGGTGGCATATTCCATCATTTCAGCCTGCATTCGTCGCGCCCCTTGTCGTTCGGTGTCTCGCCAAAGATGGCCGTTTCGCCGTTGTTCAACATCAGCTATCGTGTTAGTATGATGCACTACGTTGAACTTCGACTTAAAAGCACGTACCAATTGATGGGTGCTGGCGCGGTGTTCGATGGCTCTTACATTGCCGATTTCAGGCGTGTGAGCTATGCGCAGATAGAAAATGCGCTCGCACATACCACCGAACTCACGGCGATGCAGGCGTATGGCAACCTATTTAAGGGCATAACCCTATTTAATATGGTGTCGCTAAGCTACAACCACAACGCCTTGGCCTACGATTACAGCATGGCCGATGGGGTGGTTTCGCATGTCGTCAGTCGCAATGTATCGGGTGGAAAGGGGCTCACTTTTGGCTCGATGATGGAGAAAAAGCTGATAAGCACGCCGCTTAACTTCCGTCTTTTCGGCGGATTGAGCCTTGCGCGCTCGCCATTCTTCTACCAAGGCGTGGCGCAAACGTCGGATAGTCGGTCGTTCAACGTCAACCTTAACGTCAAAACCTACTTCAAACGTGGGTTCAATGGCGAACTGTTCGCTGCCGCAGCATGGGCAAACGATAAGAGCAAGCTGCTGCGTTCGCACCAAAACGATTATCGTTTGGAGGGCGAATTGGGCTATATCGCCAACAAATGGCAAGCATCGGTGAGGCTGGGACAATGTTGGCGCAAGGTAACTGGCAGCGGAACAGACTATACAGCCTTGCGTTTCGGCATGGAATACGACCTTAACAAGCACATTCGCTTAAAGGCATCGGCGCAAGACATGCTCAATCTGAGGGAACGACTGATGCAAGAACGCGTGGTGGATAACTATTATGTTACTACCCGAAACATCCATTACATGCCCGGAAACGTGATGATTGGGGCAATGGTTACCTTCTAAGTAGTACCCCAAACGGTAGATTTACATAACACTTAAACATATAAAACGTATGAGAAGAATCCTATTATCTCTCGCCGCAATGCTGTTTGCGGCCATACCTATCGCAGTTAACGCCCAACAACTAACCGTTGAATACGAAACGCGCGTTAATGCAAATTCGCCCGATGCAATGAAAGAATCGGGTCTGCCCGACGAGATGCGCAAAGCGTTGATTAGTGCGGTGGCCGATGTTAAGGCTTACTACATCATGTGTATAGACGGCGGACAGGTTGAAGGTCGCGCGCAAGCGGCGAAAGAAAAGCAAATGATAAACTTCATGGGACAAACCATTGATGCCAACGAGTTTGTGAAAAATCAGCTCGAAAACATCATATACTACAACAAAGACACCAAAAGGCAGGTGTCGAAAGTGGTGGTTATGGGTAAGCATTATTTGCTGGTAGACCCCTTGAAACCCGATACCTTCGACGTAAAACCCAATGAAAAGAAAGACATCTTGGGCTACGAGTGCATGAAGGCGGTAAGCAAAGACGGCAAGCAAACCATTTGGTTTACCAAGCATATCCCCGTAGATGCTGGGCCTTTGTACACGGATGTGGGCGGATTGATACTCGAAGCCGAACTGAAAGACCAAATCTTTGTGGCCAAGAAAATCTCGATGAGCGTAGACCATGCCTTGAAAGAACCCACGGGAGGCGAAGAAATGACCGAAAAGGCCTTTAAGGAGAAGATGCAAAAGTACGTGGAAATGATGCGTAGGGGCCAGTAAAGACCAAACAATAGCCAGGCAATGCAGGCGCAAAGCCTGGCCTTTGATGCCTTTCTTATCAAAGAAGGGCCGGCTTTTCATGCCCGTATTGCACGCTTAGTTCTCCTTGATTAACAAGTTCTTCTAATGATACTTGCTGTCCTTAGCCTGCTTAAAACCCAAAAAAAATCACTACCTTTGCATCTGCTTACAGAAAAAATCGAAATAGAACAGCATGAATATTGAAAGCGAGATAATAGCAACCGTGGTGCAAGCGGTGAAAGAATGTTTTGGTCAAGACGTGCCAACAACGATGGTTCAGTTGCAAAAGACAAAGGCCGAGTTTGAGGGAAACCTCACGCTCGTGGTGTTCCCATTCCTTAAATTGTCGAGGCTGAAACCCGAAGACACCGCCCAACAGCTGGGCGATTATCTGGCACAGCACTGCAAAGTGGTGCAAAGTTTCAACGTGGTGAAGGGTTTTCTCAACCTCACCATTGCACCGGCGGCGTGGATTAGCTTGCTCAACCGCATCGACAGCGAACCTCGTTTCGGCGAAAAGGCCGTTAACGAGCAGTCGCCACTCGTGATGATAGAGTATTCTTCGCCCAATACCAACAAGCCTTTGCACCTCGGACACGTGCGAAACAACCTCCTCGGATGGTCGTTGGCTCAGATTATGGAGGCCAACGGCAACCGCGTTGTGAAGACAAACATCGTTAACGACCGCGGAATACACATCTGTAAGTCGATGTTGGCGTGGAAAAAGTGGGGCAATGGCGCTACTCCCGAAAGCACAGGAAAGAAAGGCGACCACCTTATTGGCGACTATTACGTGGCCTTCGACCAGCATTATCGCGCCGAATTGGCTGAACTTACTGCCAAATTTAAGGCCGAAGGCATGGCCGACGAGGAGGCAGAGAAACGCGCTAAGGAAGACTCGCCGCTGATGAAAGAGGCACACGACATGCTCGTGCGTTGGGAACAGTGCGACGAAGAGGTGCGCGCACTGTGGAAAAAGATGAACGATTGGGTGTATCAAGGCTTCGACGAGACCTACAAAGCGATGGGCGTTGGTTTCGACAAGATATATTATGAGTCGGAAACCTACCTCGAAGGCAAGGCCAAAGTGGAAGAAGGATTGGCCAAAGGGCTGTTCTTCCGCAAGCCCGATGGCAGTGTTTGGGCCGACCTTAGCAATGAAGGACTTGACCAAAAGCTGCTGCTCCGAGCCGATGGAACAAGCGTTTACATGACCCAAGACATCGGAACAGCCGACCTCCGCTTTAAGGATTATCCCATCGACAAGATGATTTACGTGGTGGGTAACGAGCAAAACTACCATTTCCAAGTGCTTTCTATCCTGCTCGACAGGCTTGGATTTAAGTGGGGAAAAGAGCTGGTGCACTTCTCTTACGGCATGGTAGAACTGCCTAACGGCAAGATGAAAAGCCGCGAAGGCACGGTGGTAGATGCCGACGACCTGATGGAAGAGATGGTTTCTGCCGCTCGCCGCACCAGCGAAGAGTTGGGTAAGTTTGCCGATATGACCGAGAGCGAGCGCAACGAGATTGCTCGTATCGTGGGCATGGGTGCGCTAAAATACTTTATTCTTAAAGTAGATGCGCGCAAAAACATGCTCTTCAATCCCGAAGAAAGCATCGACTTCAACGGCAATACGGGCCCATTCATACAATATACATACGCTCGCATACGCAGCATTATGCGTAAAGCCGAGGCCGAAGGCATTGTTCTGCCCAGCGTTTTGCCCAACACGCTGCCCCTAAACGAGAAAGAAGTGCAGCTTATCCAAAAGCTAAACAGCTTTGAAACGGTGGTAGAACAAGCTGGAAAGGATTACAGTCCCAGTGGCATAGCCAACTATTGCTACGAGTTGACCAAAGACTTTAACCAGTTCTACCACGATTACAGCATCCTCAACGCCGAGAGCGCCGAGGCCAAAACATTGCGCTTGGCATTGGCAAAGAACGTGGCCAAGACCATTAAGAACGGCATGCAGCTGCTGGGCATCGAGGTTCCAGAGAGAATGTAAGTCATGGCATCGCAACTCGTTAACCCGCCATCGCACCGCACCGACACCGTGCTGCCGCTGCCCGCAGAGGTAAAAGCCAACGCGTGGGCGGTGGATGCGGCTTGTTCGGGCAATCCCGGACCGATGGAATATCAAGGCGTCGACCTGCAAACGGGTTATCCCGTGTTCCACTTTGGCCCAGTACACGGCACCA